>Ga0335078_10001140_pt1 | contig 40264 bp, 38 predicted proteins | sample Lox_Sample_32_FD_206711 | JGI IMG/M metagenome (GOLD analysis project Ga0335078, IMG submission 206711) | Soil microbial communities from Loxahatchee National Wildlife Refuge, Florida, United States - Lox_Sample_3.2 | ecosystem: Environmental > Terrestrial > Soil > Wetlands | place: USA... | reverse complement strand
AGGAGGTGGTTGCGATGGACGATCCCGGGCCAGGCGCGGCCCAGGAGGTGGTTGCGATGGACGATCCCGGGCCGATCCTGGCCAGGGCCAGGGAGCGGGCCAGGCGGCAGTACGGCGCCGCCATCGGCCGGCCGCGCGAGGCGCTGATCACGCCCGCGCTGGTGCTGGACATCGACGCCGCGCAGCGCAACATCGACGCGATGGCGGCCGGCCTGCGCGAGCTGGGCGCGGCCGCCATCCGGCCGCACTACAAGACGCACAAGAGCCCGGACCTGGCCTGGCGGCAGGTGCGGGCCGGCGCGGGCGGGCTGTCCATGGCCACCGTGTGGGAGGCGGTGGTGCTCGCCGACGCGGGCCTGGACGACCTGTTCGTGGTGAACACGGTGTCGCACCCGGCCAAGATCGCCGTGCTCGCCCGGCTGGCCGCCGGCCACCGGGTGCTGGTCGCCGTGGACGACCCGGGCAACGCCGCCGCGCTGTCGGCCGCCGCGGTCGCGGCCGGGTCGACGCTCGGGGTCATGATCGAGGTCGACACGGGGATGGACCGGTGCGGCACCGACACCGCGGCGGGGGCGCTGGCCCTGGCCCGGCAGGTCACCGGCCTGCCCGGGCTGCGGCTGGCGGGCATCACCGGGTACGAGGGGCACTGCTCGCTGACGATCGACAACGACCTGCGCCACCAGCGCCAGCGCGAGGCGATGACGTTCTTCACCGGCGTCGCCGACCTGCTGGAGGCCAGCGGCCTGCCCTGCCCGGTCCGCTCCGCGGGCGGGATCGCCACCTGGAACTGGACGGCGTCGTTCCCCGGGATCACCGAGATCCAGGCCGGCACCTACGTGGTCATGGACAACTACCACGGCCAGATGGTGCCGGGCTTCGAGCACTCACTGACCATCCAGGCCAGCGTCATCAGCCGGCAGAGCGACCGGGTGATCGTGGACGCCGGCAACAAGTCGGTCTTCGATCCCGCCGACGTGACGATCGTCGGCCACCCGCACAAGGTGGTCCGGTTCGACGAGGAGCATGGCATCTTCGCCGCGCCGGAGGGGTCGGCGCTGGCGGTCGGGGACAGCGTCGCGCTCGTGCCCGGGTACTCGCCGAGCACGGTGAACTGCTACGACGCCTATCACGTCGTCCGCGACGGCGTCGTCACCGACGTCTGGCCGGTCCTGCCGCGCGGCCCGGGCCACCACGGGCTGGCGGGGCTGCCGGGCGAGGAGTTCTGACCGGCGGTGAGCGAACGCTCAGGCGCTTGACGAATGCGCGCAATGACGGAGACCATCGAAACGACTCTGGGAGGGCGGCATGGCCGACAGCGGGCTCACCGGGGCCGTGGTGATCGTCACCGGGGCGGGCAGCGGCATCGGCGCCGCCACCGCGGCGGCGCTCGGCGCGGCCGGGGCACGGCCGGTCCTGGTCGGCCGCCGCCCCGGGCCGCTGGAGGAGGTCGCCGGGAAGGTGGCCGCCGGCGGCGGCGAGGCCCTGTGCGTGCCGGCCGACCTGGCCGACCCCGCCTCCCCCGGGCGCATCGTGGCTGCCTGCCTGCACCGCTTCGGGCAGCTCGACGGCCTGGTCAACAACGCCGCCGTGGTCCGGCACAAGCCGCTCGGCGAGTGGGACGTGGCCGGCTTCGACGAGCACACGGCCACCAACATCAGGGCGCCGTTCTTCCTGCTCCAGGCCGCGCTGCCGGCGCTGCGCGAGTCCGGCACGGCGGCCGTGGTGAACATCAGCTCGTCCTCGGGCACGCTGCACCGGGTGGGCCAGTCGGTGTACGGCATGACGAAGTCGGCGCTGGACTACCTGACCAAGACCCTGGCCGGGGAACTGGCCCCGCTCGGGATCCGGGTCAACTGCATCGCCCCCGGCCCGATCGACACGCCCATCCACGCGACCTGGGCGGACGACCTGGAGGAGGCCTACCGGTGGCTGGGCAGCCAGGTCCCGCTCGGCCGGATCGGCCGGCCGGAAGAGGTGGCCGCCTGGATCGTGCTGCTGCTCAGCCCGGCGGCGGCGTTCCTCACCGGCGCGGTGATCCCGCTGGACGGCGGCCAGGTGATAGATCGTGAGTAGGCACCGGGCGGCGCAGGCCGGCCCGGCGGCCGGAGCGTGCAGGAGGTAACCGTGGCCGCTGGCCTGGAGCCGAGCAGGTCGACCGCGGAGGAGCTGCTGCTGCGGGTGGCCTGGTTCTACTACAAGGACGAGCTGACCCAGGACGAGATCGCCCGGCGGCTGTCGGTGTCGCGGGCGTCGGTGGGGCGGATGCTCGACCGGGCCCGCAAGGTCGGCCTGGTGACGATCAGCCTGAACGCCGACCGGCTGGACGCGTTCGAGGTGAGCAGCAGGCTGCGGCGGGCCTTCGGGCTGACCGAGGCGCTGGTCGTGCCCGACTACGACAAGGAGCCCGCCGACCGGCACGTGCTCAACTCCCGGATCGGGCTCGGCGGCGCCCAGTTCATGAGCACCCACCTGCGGCCGGGCGGCACGCTGGGGGTGGGCTGGGGGGACACGGTCTCCCGGGTCATCACCTCGACCAACTTCGGCGCCGTCGGCCCGGTCCACATGGTGAGCCTGACCGGCGGCGTGGCGGGCTACCTGCAGACGATCCTGTCCTCCAAGGGCGACGGCGGGGCCGAGCCCGAGACCACCACGGCGGCCATCATCCCCGCGCCGATCGTCGCGTCGACCCCGCGGCTGGCGGCGGCGCTCAAGGCCGAGCCCGCGATCCAGCAGGTGCTGAGGCAGGCCTGCGGCGTGGACCAGGCGATCGTCGGGGTGGGCACCCCGGCCACCGACGCGACCATCGTGGAGATGGGCTACCTGGCGGCCGACGACGTCCGGCACCTGCGCGAGCGGGGGGTGGTGGGGGACATCCTCGGCCAGTTCTTCGACGCCGGCGGCCGGGTCGTCAGCCTGCCCATCCACGACCGGCGGATCGGGATCGAGCTGTCCGACCTGGCGTCCATCCCCAAGGTGGTCGGCGTGGCCGGCGGCCTGCACAAGGCGGAGGCCATCCTCGGCGCGCTGCGCGGCGGGTTCCTCGACGTCCTGGTGACCAACGAGCTGGCCGCGCTGCGCCTGCTGGAGCTCGACGGCGGCTGACCCGCCACGGCCAGCGGAAATCCTGGTCAGGCTCTTGCCAGCGGGTCCGATTCGGGCTGATACTTCTTCCACGCGAGCAGATGTGCACTTTGTGAGCGAATGCTCCGAGATGAGGCGGGGCGTCGCGGCCAACCCCAGACAGCTGACCCCAGGCACCGCAGCACCCGAGGCGGCCCGATCGAGGAGGTAGCACATGGCAAGCGGCAACGGCGGGCGGATAGTGGCGCCACCGGTCCCGATGACGATCACGCAGATCGCCGTGGTCGTCGCCGACATCGAGAAGGCGCTGAAGTCCTACACCGAGAACCTCGGCTGGGGCCCGTGGAGCGTGTTCGACTACAAGCCACCGCTGCTGCACGACACGTTCGTGCGGGGCGAGCCGGTGGAGTTCCGCATGATCGGCGCCGAGACCTCGGTCGCCGGGCTCGGCTTCGAGCTCATCCAGCCGGTCAGCGGCCCCAGCATCTACCAGGAGCACCTGGATGCCCACGGCGAGGGCGTCCAGCACATCGCGTGCATGAAGCACTCCACCGCCGACAGCCAGGCGCTGAAGGACCACTGGCGCGAGCGCGGTGCGCAGCTGCTGATGGGCGGGCGGATCGGGGCGTCGATCGAGTTCTACTACCTGGACACCGCGCCGATGCTCAAGTTCGTGCTCGAATCCGGCAGCGGCCACGCGATCGACCTCGAGCCCAGCTACGTCTACCCGTGAGCCAGCCCGGGCCGTTGCGCGTACTGGTGATCGGTGATCCGTACATGCCGGTATCGGCCTACGCCGAATCGCTGGCGGGCCTCGACGGCGCGGTCACGGTCGCGTCGATGCAGATCGAGGGCATCGCCAGCGCCCCGCCGCGGACCGAGTCGCAGCGGCGCCTGGCCGAGTACGTCGGCGACCCGGCCGAGGTGGCCCGCGCGGTCGCCGGGCAGGACGTGCTCATCGTGCACGGCGCGCCGGTCAGCTCCGAGGTGCTCGACGCCGGGCCGCTGCGGCTGGTGTGCTGCGCCCGCGGCGGCCCGGTGAACGTGGACGTGCGCGCGGCGACCGACCGGGGCATCCCGGTGGTCAGCACGCCGGGCAAGAACGCCGAGGCGGTCGCCGAACTGACGATCGCGTTCGCGCTGCTGCTCCCCCGGGCCGTGCCGCGGGCCGCCCGCTACCTGCTCGACCGGGGCAGGCTCGCGGAGTCGGTGTTCGAGGGCGGCGAGTTCTTCGGCCGCGAGGCGGCCAGCCTCACCCTCGGTCTGGCCGGCCTCGGCCGGGTCGGCCGCGCGGTGGCGGAGCGGGCCCGGCCGCTCGGCTTCACCGTGCTGGCCTACGACCCGCTGCCGCCGGGCGCGGTGCCCGCCGGCGTGGGCCTGGTCAGCATGGACGCCCTGCTCGACCGGTCGGACATCGTGTCGCTGCACGCCCGGGCCACGCCGAGCAACCGGCACATGTTCGGCGCGGCCCAGTTCGCGCGGATGCGGCCCGGCGCGTTCTTCATCAACACCGCGCGCGAGTCGCTGGTGGACGAGGCGGCCCTGCGGGCGGCGCTGGAGCAGGGCACCCTCGGCGGCGCGGCGCTGGACGTGCTGGAACGGCCGCCGCCCGGGACCCGGCACCCGCTGCTGGACGCGCCCAACCTGCTGGCCACCCCGCACATCGGCGGCGCCACCGCGGAGACCCTGGCCCGGGGCGCGCGGCGCGCGGTGGCCGCCGTCGCCAGCCTGCTGGCCGGCGCCGTCCCCGACAACGTGGTGAACCCCCAGGTCCTGCCCACCGGGAGCACAGCGTCATGACGGCGCAACACCTGCTGGCGATCGACGCGGGCACGGGCAGCTGCCGGGCCGTGCTGTTCACCGGCAGCGGGGAGCAGGTGGCGGCGCGCGCCCGGGAGTGGGCCCACCGCGAGCCGCCCGGGGTGCCCGGCGGCCAGGACTTCGACGTGGCCGGCGGCTGGGACGCCATCGCCGCCTGCGTCCGGGACGTGCTGGCCGGCGCGGGCGTGCCCGGGGCCAGCGTCGCGGCCGTCGCGGCGACCAGCATGCGCGAGGGCGTGGTCATCTACGACCGGGCCGGGCGCGAGATCTGGGCCTGCCCGAACGTGGACTCCCGGTCGGCGGAGCAGGCGGCGGAGCTGATCCGCGACGGCGCCGCGGAGAAGATCTACGCCGAGGCCGGTGACTGGGTGTCGATCACCACGCCGGCCCGGCTGCGCTGGCTCGCCGCGCACCGGCCGGACATCCTGGCGGCGGCCGGCAGCCTCGGCATGCTCAGCGACTGGATCGTGTACCGGCTGTCCGGCGAGCGGGTGACCGAGCCGTCCTGCGGGTCGAGCTCGGGCATGTTCACGCTCGCGCAGCGGCGCTGGTCGCAGTCCATCCCCGCGCTGTGCGGGCTGCCCGCCGACGTGCTGCCGCCCGTGGTGGACCCCGGCACGGTGGTCGGCCAGGTGACCGCGGCCACGGCCGGCCAGACCGGGCTGGCGGCGGGCACCCCGGTGGTGGCCGGCGGCGCCGACACCCAGCTGGGGCTGCTCGGGGCCGGCGCCCGGCAGGGTGAGTACACCGTGGTCGGGGGCACCTTCTGGCAGAACACCGTGCTGCTGCCCGAGCCGGTCATCGACCCGCAGGCGCGGCTGCGCACGCTGTGCCACGTCACGCCCGGCGAGTGGATGCTGGAAGGCATCGGGTTCTACTGCGGCATGAGCATGCGGTGGTTCCGGGACGCGTTCTGCGCCGACCTCGCCGCGCTCGCCCGTGACCGCGGCGTGGAGCCCTACGCCCTCATGGAGGAGGCCGCCGCGCAGGTGCCGCCCGGGTCCGGCGGGGTCGTCGCGGTCATGTCCAACCTCATGAACGCACGCCGCTGGGTGCACGCCAGCCCGGCGTTCGCCGGGTTCGACCTCGGCGCCCCGGACGGCGGGCGGGGCGCCTGCGTGCGCGCCCTCGAAGAGGCGGCCGCCTACGTCGCCCGGGGCCACCGGGACATCATCACCGAGCTGACCGGCCTGCGGTTCACCGAGATGGTGTTCACCGGCGGGGCGGCCCGGGGGCGGCTGTGGCCGCAGGTCATGGCGGACGTGCTCGGCGTGACCGTGCACGTCCCGGCCATCACCGAAAGCAGCGCACTGGGCGCGGCGATCTGCGCGGGCGTGGGCGCGGGCCTGTTCTCCAGCCTCACCGAGCCCGGCCCGGACCTGCGCCGCCGGGGCGCCACGTTCGAGCCGGCCCCCGAAGCCGCCGCCAGCTACGAGCAGCGCTACCCGGCCTGGCGGGAGATCTACGCGCGCATGCTCGCCATCTCCGAAGACGGCCTGCTGAGCCCGCTGTGGCGGGCGGCGGGCAGCTGACGCGGCGGCACCGGCCCGCGCACCACCACGGGAGAGGACACCATGGCCGACACCGACGACGCCACCGGCGGCACCCGCTTCCACCCGGCCGTGCCCGCCCGCAGCTACCCGTTCCGGCTGAAGGGCTGCGGCAGCCTCGACTGGGGCATGCAGAGCAGGCTGGCCCGCATCTTCCGGCCCGCCACCGGCCGCACCGTGATGCTGGCGATCGACCACGGCTACTTCCAGGGCCCCACCACCGGCCTGGAGCGGGTGGACCTGTCGATCATCCCGCTGCTGCAGCACGCGGACGCGCTGATGACCACCCGGGGCATGGTCCGCTCCACGGTCCCCCCGGCGGCCGGGGTGCCGATCGTGCTGCGGGCCAGCGGCGGGCCTAGCGTATTGAAAGAACTCAGTGATGAGCAGCTCGCCGTCAGCATGGAGGACGCGGCCAGGATCAACGCGAGCGCCGTCGCCGTGCAGGTCTTCATCGGCGGCGAGTTCGAGACGCAGTCGGTGCACAACATGACCCGGCTGGTCGACGCCGGCCAGCGGTACGGGATCCCGGTGCTCGCCGTCACCGCCGTCGGCAAGGAGCTGACCAGGGACGCCCGCTACCTCCGGCTCGCCACCCGGATCTGCGCCGAGCTCGGCGCGCACTTCGTCAAGACCTACTTCTGCACGGACGGCTTCGACACGGTCACCGCCGGGTGCCCGGTCCCGCTGGTGCTGGCCGGCGGGAAGAAGCTGCCCGAGCTCGACGCCCTGACCATGGCCTACCAGGCCATCGAGGGCGGCGCGGCCGGCGTCGACATGGGCCGCAACATCTTCCAGAGCGACTACCCCGAGGCGATGATCCGCGCCGTGGGTGCGGTCGTGCACGAGTCGATGAAACCGCAGGAAGCGTACGAGGAGTTTGTGCGCCCGCACACACAGCAGGCAGACGGCGCCAGCTAACGGCATGGCCGGCTAACAGCATCGGAGGCGTGACAATGTCGCAATCACCAGGCGGCGAACCTGGCAGTATCGCAGCGGCGACCGAACCGGCGGGGCAGCAGCTCAAGGCCGAAGCGGTCACCCTGCCCGGCGTGCTCATGCAGAGCGTCACCTCGATCGCGCCGGCGATCGCGGGAATGTTCACGGTCCCGTTCATCGTGCTGAACGCCGGGGTCAGCGCGCCCCTGGCCTACCTCGGCGCGTTCATCATCGCCCTGTTCCTCGGCTATGTGCTGGCACAGTTCAGCCGGCACATGTCCTCCACCGGCAGCTACTACACGTTCGTGTCCCGGTCGCTGGGCGGCCGGCCCGGCTTCCTGGTGGCGTGGGTGTACCTGCTCTTCTACCCGGTGGTGATCGCGCAGGTCGGGTCCTTCATGGGCTCGACCCTGCAGTCCACCCTGAAGGCCGAGTACGGGATCACCTTCGAGTGGTGGTGGTTCATGGTCTTCCTCATTGTGCTGGTGGCCTGGACGGCCTGGCGCGGCGTGGAGCTGTCGGTGAAGCTGATCATCGTGCTGGGCGTCATCGAGTTCATCATCGTGCTGGCGCTCGGCCTGTGGGGGCTGGCCGTCCCGGGCCCCGGCGGGATCAACGTGCACTGGCTGACCTCGGCCACGAGCTCGGGCCACCTGCACGGGCTGTTCCTCGGCGTGGTGTTCGCCATCTTCGCGATCACCGGCTGGGACGCCGCGGCCCCGCTCGCCGAGGAGAGCACGGACCCCAAGCGGAACATCCCGCGCGCGGTCCTCGGCTCCATCCTCATCCTGGGCTTCTTCCTGGTCGTGGTGTCCTGGGGGCAGATCACCGGCTGGGGCACCGACCGGCTCGGCTCGTTCGCCAGCTCCGCCGAGCTGCCCGCCTTCGTCCTCGGCAAGCAATACTGGGGCGACGGCTGGCTGATCGTGCTGTTCGCGCTGTTCAACTCGGCCATCGCGGTCTCGATCGCGTGCACGAACGCGTCCACGCGGTTCCTGTACGGCATGGCGCGGGCCAAGGCGCTGCCGTCGATGCTGACGAGGATCCACCCGAAGTACAAGACGCCGACCAACGCCATCGGCGTGCAGACGGTGATCAACATCCTGCTGGGCCTGGTGCTGCCGCTGGCCATCGGGGTCGCGAACGTCTACAACGTCACCGGCACCTGGTTCACCTTCGCCCTCGCCTTCGTCTACGTCATGGCGAACGTCGGCCTGTTCGTCTACTTCCGGCGCTCCCACCCGGAGGAGTTCAGCTGGGTCAAGCACCTGCTTGTCCCGATCATCGGGTCGGTCGCGCTCGCCGTCGTGGTGTACTACTCGGTCGTCCCGCTGCCGGCCTGGCCGGTGTCGCTGGCGCCGTTCATCGTGCTCGGCTGGCTGGTGCTGGGCTGCGTCGTGGTCGCGGTGGTGTACCGGGGCGAGCGGTCGCGCAACCTCGCGCTGGCCGGCACCGCCATGGGCGAGAGCGTCGAGGAGGCGCTGATCGAGCGCTACTCCATCACCGGGACGGTGCCGCCGCCCGACGCGGTGCGCTGACGCCGGGCGCGGCCCGGAGCGGGCGCGGCCTGCCGCCGAGCGGGGGGCAGGCCGCGCCCGCGGCGTCAGGCGGTGCGCGGCACGGTGAGGTCGGCGGCGGCGAGCTGAAGCTCGCCGAGCAGGAACTCCGGCAGGTCCAGGCCCCGGGCCGAGATCCCCAGGGCCCACCAGGTGCCCGGGTCGGCGCCGGGAACGGCGACGCCGGCGCAGCACACCCTGTCCCGGAACTGCCCGGCCTCGGTGACCGGCTCGCCGGGCCCGACCCCGGCCAGCTCGGTCTCGATCTGGGCCGGCTCGGTGACCGTGTTCGGCGTGAACGGCCGCATGCCCAGCTCGGCGAGCAGGCTCTTGCGATCACGGCCGGGCAGCGTCGCCAGCAGCGCCTTGCCCAGCGCGGTCGCGTGGGCCGCGGTCTCCAGCCCCGGCTGCAGGTCCTCCAGCCATGGTGACCGCTCGCCCTCGGCCAGGTCCACGACCACCAGCCGCTGCCCGGACAGGCAGGCCAGGTACGCGGTGTGCCCGGTGGCGGCCGCCAGGTGCGACAGCACCGCCCGGGCCCGCGGCGGCCGGCGCAGCGAGCTCATCAGCTCGTGGAACCGCTCGGCCACGCCCGAGCCCGCCACGTAGCTGCCGTCCGGCAGGCGCACCAGGTAGCCCTCGTAGCACAGCGTCCGGACCAGGTGATACGCGGTGGACAGGCGGAGCTGGCAGCGGCGGGCGACGACCTTCACCGGCAGCGGGCGCGGCGAACGGGAGACCTCCTCCATGATCCGCAGGGCGCGGGACACGCTGCGGATGAGGTCGGAGGGCTCTGTGCCGCCGCCCGCGGATCTCACCCTTTCTAGGATGCCGTGCCCGGCCCCGGCGGGGAACACGCAGGTCGGCCCCGATCCGCGGTTCAGCATGTGAAAATTCGGGGGCTTCCGGCCGCGGGCGGGGCCAGCGGACGATGACTGCATGTCCGGCACGCCGCAATGGGCCCTCGACGCGCTGCGCGATGTGTACGACCCGTGCTGCCGCGAAAAGGGGATCTCGGTCGTGGACATGGGGCTGGTGCGCGCGGTGCACGCATCCGGCGGGCACGTCCGGGTCGAGCTGCTGCTGACCTCCGGCTGGTGCCCGTTCGCGTCCCGGGTGCTCACCGAGGTCGCCGAGCGGATCGCGGCGCAGCCGGGGGTGACCGGCGCCGAGGTCGAGATCGTCTGGGACGAGGCCTGGACCACCGACCGGCTGTCGCCGCGCGCCGCGCGGCTGCTGCGGTTCCTGCCGCCGCCCGCGCAGGTCCCCGACCGCGCCGCGTACCTGGCCGCCCACCTGCCCGGGAAAGGTGATCCGTCATGATCGATGACGTGTTCGTGTTCGACTGCGTCGCGCACCTGTTCAACTTCGAGGCCAAGAACGCGTTCGGGCCGCCCGGGGAGATGTTCTCCAACCACCTGTACGCGTTCCACAACGCGCTGACCCCCGACAGCGAGCCGAAGCTGCCGCCGGAGGAGTTCCTGCGCCAGTGGACCGTGGCGGACATCCGCCAGATGGTCTACGACGAGTCCGACACCGACATGCTGGTGGCGATGCCGCTGCCGCTGACCGACCTGTACCGCGACGGCCTGTCTCCCTGGCAGGAGTGCGCCGACCTGGCCAGCCGCGATCCCGGCCGGACCATCTTCTGGGGGTCGGTGAACCCGCTGGAGGGCCGCAAGGCGCTGGACCTGATGGAACGGCAGGTCGGCGAGTTCGGCGCCCGGGCGTTCAAGTTCTACAACGTGCGTTACGACTACGGCACGCCGTTCCCGTGGCGGATGGACGACCCGCAGGTGGCGTTCCCGGTCTTCGAGAAGGCGCAGGAGCTCGGGGTGAACCTGATCGGCGTGCACAAGGGCGTGCCGCTCGGCCCGCAGCCGATCGAGCACACCCAGACCTGGGACATGGACGGCGCCGCGGCCAACTTCCCCGACATCAACTTCGTCATCTTCCATGTCGGGCTGCCGTTCCTGGACGAGACCTGCTGGCAGCTCATCCGGTACCCGAACCTGTACGCCTCGCTGGCCGCGACCATCAACTTCCTGGTCCGCGCGCCGCGGATGTTCGCCGAGATCCTCGGGAAGCTGCTGTTCTGGTGCGGCGAAGACAAGATCATCTATGGTTCGGAGGCGCCCATCTTCCACCCGCAGTGGGCACTGCGCGCCTTCATGGACTTCCAGATCCCCGAGGACCTTTGCGCCGGCTATGGCTACCCGCAGCTGACCGACCAGGCCAAGCGGAAGATCCTCGGGGAGAACCTGCTCCGGCTGCACGGGATCGACGCCGCCGACGCCCGCGCCACCCTCGGCCGGCACCGGTCCTGACCTCCCGGCCTCGTGCCGCTCGTCCGCTCTTCCGTCATGATGGCGGCAGGGACGAGCGGATGAGGTGGCGGGAAGTGGATGTTGTGATCAGGCCGCGGGCCGCGCGGTGACGGCCCGGCTCACCCGCGCGCCGGGCGGCCCGGCGCGGCTGCGCGCCCTGCTGGAGTCGGGGCGGACGATCGTGGCACCGGGCGCGTTCGATCCGCTGGCCGCCCGGCTGGTGGAGCAGGCCGGGTTCCCGGCGGTGTACATGACCGGGTTCGGCACCTCGGCGGCCCTGCTCGGGCGCCCGGACGTCGGCCTGCTGACGATGACCGAGATGGCCGGCAACGCCGCGCGGATCGCCGCCTGCGTGGACATCCCGGTGATCGCCGACGCCGATACCGGCTACGGCAACCCCCTCAACGTGATCCGCACCGTCGGGGCCTACGAGGCGGCCGGTGTCGCCGGCATCCACATCGAGGACCAGGTCGCCCCGAAGAAGTGCGGGCACATGGACGGCAAGCTCGTCATCCCCGCGGCGGAGATGGCGGCCAAGATCCGCGCCGCGACCGAGGCCCGCGGCAGCCCCGACTTCGTCATCATCGCGCGGACCGACGCGCGGGCGGTGGAGGGCTTCGAGCAGGCCCTGGCACGTGCCCGCCGGTACCTGGAGGCGGGCGCGGACGCCCTGTTCGTCGAGGCACTCACCAGCGAGGCGGAGATCGCGGCGACGGCCGCCGCCTTCCCCGGCGTGCCGCTGCTGTTCAACTGGGCCGAAGGCGGCAAGACCCCGCCGGTCAGCCTGGCCCGCCTGGAGGAACTCGGGTACCGGATCGTCATCTTCCCGGTCAGCACGCTGCTGGCGGCGACCGGCGCGATGCGGCGGATCCTCACCGAGATCGCGGCGGCCGGCACCCCCGCCGCCGCGCTGGCCGGCCTGCCCAGCTTCGGCGAGTTCGTCGACTTCATCGGCCTGCCCGAGGTCCGCGCGGCCGAGCAGCGCTACACTGCCGGCTGAACCGCGCGGCTCAGCCCGGCGGGCCGGCGGCCGCGGACCGCAGTCGCGCCGCGGCCTCGCGCGGGTCGACCGGGTCGAAGAACACGCCCGCGCCCAGTTCCGCGGCGGCCAGGTGGCGGCGCACCCCGGCCGCCCGCAGCACCGGCGCCAGGTGCGCGTGCAGGTGTGCGGCGGGCCAGTCACCCCCGCTGGCCGGCCGCTGGTGCAGCCACAGCATGTAGGGCGGATCGGGCCCGAACAGCCGGTCCAGCCGGGCCAGGCAGTCGACCAGGACCGCGCCGAGCCCGGCGCGCAGCGCCGGGCCCGCCGACGGCAGGTCCGCGACATGGGCGCGCGGGGCGAGCAGCATCTCATACGGCCAGGACGGCGCCCAGGGCACGGCTGCCCGCCACCCCGAGCGGCGGGTCACCACCAGCCCGCCCGGCGCACGCCGGCACACCGCACACGCGCTCTGGCAAAGCTCCGCCGCCGGGATCGGCGGCACGTCCGGGAAGGCCAGGATCTGGCTGTGCGGATGGTCGATCGTGGCGCCGATCATCCGGCCGCGGTTCTCGAAGACGAACACATAGCCGACGTCCTCGCGGGATCCGAGCGCCGCCGTCCGGGCGGACCACAGCTCGATGACCCGGGCCGTCCGCGCCGTGCCCAGCGCCGGGAAGGACGCCTCGTGGTCGGGGCTGTGCAGGACCACCTCGTGGCACCCGTGGGGCAGCGCGGGCCAGCGGTTGGCGATGTGCCGGACGGCATACGGCCCGGGCGCCTCCAGCCCTCCCGGGCAGAACGGGCACTGGCCATCCGGAAGGTGGGGCCGGTGCTGCCGCCACGGCGTGACCACCACGCGGGCGCCGGTGAGCGGGTCGATACGGAAATCGGCTCCGCTCATGCCCCTTCCCCCACGCCGCCGGCTCGCCCCCAAGCCTAGGGGAACGGGGGGCGCCGCCACGCCGGGCCGGCCCGGCCGCAGCATTCCCTGGCCGGCGTTACCGGACCTGGGGGGCGACCTCGGCCGCGATCAGCTCCAGGTGATCGAGGTCGTGCAGGTCGAGGACCTGGAGGTAGGCCCGCGTGGCCCCGGCGGCGGCGAACCGGCCCAGCTTGTCCACGACCTCGGCGGGCGAGCCGGCCAGCCCGTCCCGCCTCAGGTCATCCACCTGGTAGCCGATCGCCTCCGCCCGGCGGGCCAGTTCGGCCTCGTCCCGGCCGCAGCACACGGTCTGGGCGGCCGAGTACACCAGCGATGCCGGATCCCGGCCCGCCTTCTCGCAGGCCTCGCGGACCCGCGTGAACGCGGCCGCGCTCGCCTCGACGGCGGCGAAGGGGATGTTGTACTCATCGGCGAACCGCGCCGCCAGCCGCGGCGTCCGGTGCGGCCCGGCGCCGCCGATCAGCACCGGCGGGCGGGGCCGCTGGGCTGGCTTGGGCAGCGCGGGCGAGTCGCTCAGCGTGTAGTAGCTGCCGCTGAACGAGAACGTCGAGCCATCCCCGGTCCCCCACAGCCCGGTAATGATCTCCAGTTGCTCTTCGAGGCGGCCGAAGCGCTCGGCCACCGGGGGGAACGGTATCCCGTACGCGGTGTGCTCCGCGTCGAACCAGCCGGTGCCGAGCCCCAGTTCGGCGCGGCCACCGCTCATCTGGTCCACCTGCGCCACCGAGATCGCCAGCGGCCCGGGCAGGCGGAACGTGACCGGGCTCATCAGCGTGCCCAGCCGGATGCGCGCCGTCTCCCGGGCCAGGCCCGCCAGGGTGACCCAGGCGTCCGTCGGCCCGGGCAGGCCCGGCCCGCCCATGCTCAGGTAGTGGTCGGACCGGAAGAACGCGTCGAACCCGAGTTCCTCGGCGGCCCGGGCGACGGAAAGCAGCGTGTCGTAGCCGGCACCCTGCTGTGGTTCGGTGAATATCCGTAGCTGCATGCCCTAATCCTGGCAACTGCCCCCAAATGCCGCAGCACCGCCCTCGCGCTACCAGGTGAGCTGGGCGACCGAATCGTAGTCGGACGCGGTGTACCCGACCAGCCCGTCCGACAGGGCGAAGATCCACTGCGCCACGCCCAGCGACAGGGCCAGCCGGGCGCACCGGGCGCAGAAGTGCGGCTCGGCCAGCCGGACCGAGTCGTCCGCCTCGAGCCGCACGTAGACCAGCGTGGCGCCGGGCAGCCGCCGCCAGCCGTCACCCTGGCGCGCCAGCGTGATCGCCCGCTGCTCGGCATGGGTGCGGCACTGGTCGTGGTCGCCGAAGTCCCCCGCCTTGCAGTAGCAGTGGTCCTCGCCCGGGAAGGGCACCCCGTTGGTGCCCCAGGCCAGCAGGCTGCCCTCCGCCATCAGCACCGCGGCGTGCCGGGTGCGGGCATGGGAATCGCGGGCCAGTTCCGCGGCGCGCTCCACCATCGTCCGCGCCACCTCCGCCTCGTGCCGTTTCAGCGGATAGCGCTGGGGCCGCCGGCCTGGTTGCACGCCCACCACCCCCTTCTGCGCCGAGGACTACATATTCGCCCGTGAACTGTAACTTGTGACCATATCGGCCAGCCCGGCCAGCGTGGTACGCGGCCGGGCGGCGTAGACCGGGTGCTCACGGGCCAGCATGGCGGCGATCGCGGCGTCGTCGCCCGGCCGGATGCCGGCGAACCAGCGCCGTGAGACCGCCAGCAGCCCGGCCTCCCAGCGGGCGATCTCCGCCGGCGGCCGCGTGCTCGGCTCGGCGGCCACCTGCTCGATCGCCACGGCGTAGCCCGGTCCCCAGATCGCCCGGGCCAGGAACCGCACCCGCGGCGCGTGCCAGTCGGCGGTCACCACGATGACGGCGCGCCAGCCGCGCTGCCGCAGGAACGGCTTGGTGAACCAGATGTTGCCGATGGTGTCACGGGACCGGGTTTCCACGCGGACATGGCCGGCCGGCACGCCCGCCGCGACCGCGATCCCGGCCATCGCCCGGGCCTCTGCCCTCGGCGGCGGCGGGTCATACATGCCATACGCTCCGGCCATGACCACCTGGTCCGCCCGGCCGGCGTGATACAGCGCGGCCGCCCGGCGGGCCCGCACTGCCGTCGGCGGCCGTGGTTCGCCGGCCGCGGTGATGCCGCCGCCCAGGGCCACGATGACATCCGCGCACGGGGAGGACATGGGCAAAAATTAACCTGTTGTCACGGTACGCACGCTGTACGGATAGGCAGGCTCCGCGCTACGTTGGCGTAGCGACTCGACCATCCCCGCCTGGTCGGCAGGAATCCGGGGGTCCTCCCCGCCAAGGCAGGAAGGAAGGTCAGCGCATGCGTATTCAGCCACGGTTCGCACTCGCCTTAGCCGGAGCAGCAGGGCTGCTCATCCCCTTCATGGGGGTGTCGGCCGCTCAGGCGGGCGCCGGCCCGGCGGCCGCCGGGGGCACCGTCATCAGCGCCGCCACCACGGTCTACGGGAGGGCGCTGGTGGTCGGCTCCGGGCCGTTCGCCGGCTTCTCCCTCTACCTGCTCACCAGCGACCACGGGCGGCACTTCGGCTGCAAGGCGTTCACGGTGAAGACCCTGGCCGGGCCGATCCTGTGCACCGGGCCGTCGAACGACCACAAGGCCGAATGGCCCGCGATCACCACGGTGGGCAAACCGGTCGCCGGGCCGGGGGTGAACGCGGCGCTGCTCGGCACGGTCAAGCGCAAGAACGTGGGCACCCAGGTCACCTACGCCGGCCACCCGCTGTACCTGTTCGACGAGTTCCCCGGCGCGGTCTCCGGCGAGTCCTGGGACGAGCCCGGCCTGCCGCCCTGGAACGGCGTCTGGACGCTGGTGGCGCCCTCGGGCCGGGCGCTGCCCTGGGCCGGCACCCTGACCCCCGCCACCATCAAGGGCAAGAAGGTCCTCGCCGCGCAGATGAACACCGGGATCGGCACGATCAACTTCCCGGTGTACTCCTACAGCAAGGACTCCCCGGGGCACAGCGCCTGCGCCACCGGCACCTGCGCCCGGGCCTGGCCACTGGTGCTCACCAGCGGCACGCCGGGGCTGTCCGGCGGCCTGTCCGCCGCCAGCGTCAGCACGCTGCGCACCGCCAAGGGCACGCAGGTGAGCTACAAGGGGCACCCGCTGTACTTCTTCTCCGGCGAGCAGATCGCCCCGACCGCCTCCGGCGGCTTCGCCCCCGTCGGGAACGGGAACGGGCTGACCTTCGCCGGCGGGACGTTCCGCCTGGTCGCCCCCTAGCGACCCTTTGGGTCGCTAGCCGGGCGGGCAGCCACCGCCCCGGGCCCGGCAGCCGCCGGGCCCGGGGCACCGCTCCCCGGCGGCTGGCCGGCCACCGGGTGAGGCCGCCCGCCGTCAGCCGGCCGCGTCGATCGCGGCGGGCGTGAGGTCGGCGAGACTCGCCAGGACCAGCGTGGCGGCGGCGAGCGCGCCGGGCGCCGGCGGGTACCGGGGGTGCGGGATCGCGATCACCAGCGTTCCCGCCGCGGCCGCCGACCGCAGCCCGTTGCTGGAGTCTTCGACCGCCGCGCATTCGGTGGCCGGCAGGTCCAGGCGGCGGGCCGCCTCCCGGTAGACATCGGGGGCCGGCTTGCCCGGGAGGCCCTCCTCGGTGGACACGGTGGCCCGGAACAGCGCGCCCCAGCCAGCACCCGTGAGGACGGCGTCGATGAGCCGCCGCGGCGAGGAACTCGCCAGGCCCAGCGGCCAGCGCGCGGCGAGCCCGCGGACCGCGGCGTCCGCGCCGGGCATCAGCGGCAGCCGGGCGGAGTAACGGGCCGCCACCTGGCCGATGACCGTGGCCGCGACCTGCCCGGCCGGCAGGCCCACGCCGAGTTCCTCGCTGAGGTAACGGGACCATTCCGCGGTGCTCATGCCCATCAGCCGCGCCTGGGCGTCGGCCGGCCACCGGCCGTGGTACTCCTCGACCAGGCCGTGGCGCACCTGTTCCCACACCGGTTCGGAGTCGATCAGCACGCCGTCCAGGTCGAACACCACCGCGCCGATCCGGCGGCCGGATACCCCCACACCACCACCCTACGAGCCCGCCCGGCCGGCCGCGGCGCGCGGGCGCAGCCCGCCCGCGCAGTGGCCGGCCAGGGACATCCTGTGCGACTGTGGCTGCGGCCGGCCAGAGGCGCCGCCGAGCGAGGAGCACGCCATGACGGCACAGCGGGTCGTGATCATCACCGGAGGTTCCCAGGGCATCGGCGCCGGCCTGGTCGCCGGGTACCGCCAGCGGGGCTGGGCGGTCGTGGCCACCGCCCGCACGATGAAGGCGCCGCGGGACCCGGACGTGCTCGCCATCGAGGGGGACATCAGCCAGCCTGCCACCGCCGACCGGATCGTCGCCGGCGCGCTCGGGCGCTTCGGCCGCATCGACACCCTGGTCAACAACGCCGGCGTGTACGTGTCCAAGCCGTTCACCGACTACACCGCCGCCGACTACGCCCTGCTCACCGGCGTCAACCTGGCCGGCTTCTTCTGGCTGACCCAGCGTGCCATCACCGAGATGCTCACCCGCGGCCAGGGCCACGTGGTCAACGTCAGCGCCACCCTCGCCGAGCACGCGAACTCCGCGGAGCCCGCGGTCCTGGACGCGCTCACCAAGGGCGGCCTGGCGGCGGCGACCAGGTCGCTGGCCATCGAGTACGCCGCTCGCGGCATCCGGGTCAACGCCGTCTCGCCGGGCGTCATCCAGACCCCGGTGCACCCGGCGGAAAGCTACGCCGGGCTCGGTCCCCGGCTCCCGCCGCTCGGGCACCCGGGCCAGGTCAGCGACGTCGTCGAGGGCATCCTGTTCCTGGAGTCATCTCCCTACATCACCGGCGAGATCCTGCACATCGACGGCGGCCAGATCGCCGGCCACTAGCGGCGCCGCCCGCGCGGTGGCAGCACCCACGAGCGCCCGCTCCGGGGCGCCCGCGCCGGCGCTACCGGGCGAGGTGCACGGCGATCTCGCCGCCGAGCCGGAACCCGGTGGCCAGGGCGAGGCCGTCGCCGCTCCAGAACCGCCCGGCGTCATACCAGTTCGCCCGGTGCCGGCCCGGCAGCAGCCCCATCGCCTGGTAGGTGATGGCCAGCACCTCCGCGCAGTAGGCGGTCTCCAGGCTGGCCTGTTTCTCCTTGTGCCTGATCGCGGGGACGCGGCCGGTCAGCCACCGGGTCGCGAGCCCGGTGGTGGACGGGAACGGGGTGCCGTCGAGCCGGGCGATGGTGCGCAGCACGGCGTCCTCCATCTCCCGGGTCACCTGGCCGTCGAGCTGGCGCAGCCAGGCCCGCTGGCCGTACCTGGTCGCCCAGACGCTGACCGCCTCGCGCAGGTCGTGCAGCTGCACGCCGCGGTGGCGGGTCCCCGACCACATGTCCGGCAGGGACCGGCCCAGCTCGGCGTGCCACATCAGCGGCGGCAGGTCGTCGATCACCACGGCCATGCCGACGTGGTTGACCGGGCTGTTGGTCGCCACCTGGATCGCCCGGTCGGCCGCCGCGTGCCCGCGGAACAGCCACACATCGCCCATGCGGGCCAGATCCACAGCCTCATCGAGGGTGATGCTCACGGTGTGCATGATCTAGCCTAAGCAGGTGCGCTGGTGGAAAGTACTGGGTCTGGCCGGCCTGGCGGGCGTCGCCGCGACCGGGGCGCTGGTCGCCCGCTCCGAACGGCGCCGCCGCGCCTACACCCCCGAAGAGATCAGGGAACGGCTGCACGCCCGGGCCGAGGAAGCGTCCCGGGCCCGTTAGCCCGCGCCGAGGCAGGTCAGGACCCGCATGGCCGATGCAAGCGCCGCCGGTGCCGCCGGTCCGGGCTTTGGCGTGCGGTCGATGTCCGCGCCGCTGCGCCGGGTGCTGCTCCGCCGCCCATCGCTGACCGGGGACTTCGCCGCCGCGGACTGGCGGCCGCCCGACGCCGGCCTGCTGGCCCGCCAGCACGAGGCGTTCGGCCAGCTGCTCACCGATCTCGGCTGCCAGGTGGAGGTCGCGCCGCCCGCCGACGGCCTGGTGGACGCCACCTACGTCCGCGACCCGGGGCTGGTGACCGGCGCCGGCGCCGTGCTGTTCCAGATGGCCAAGCCGGCCCGCGCGGCCGAGCCGGCCCTGCTGGGCGCCGCGCTGACGGCGGCCGGCGTGCCGGTGGCAGCCCGCCTGACCGGGGCGGCGCGAGCGGACGGCGGTGACTTCATCTGGCTGGACGAGCACACCATGCTGGCCGGCCGCAGCTACCGCACCAACGCCGAAGGGCTGCGCCAGGTCGCGCGGATCCTGGCGGCGGAGGGCGCCAGCCTGGAGCCGGTGGACCTGCCGCACGACCGCGGGCCGGGGCACGTGCTGCACCTGATGTCCCTGATCTCCCCGGTCGCCGGCGACCTCGCCGTGGTGTACCCGCCGCTGGCGCCGGTCGCGCTGATGGAACTGCTCGCCGAGCGGGGGATCGGGGTGATCCGGGTCACCGCGGCGGAGTACCAGACGATGGGCTGCAACGTCCTGGCGGTCCGGCCCCGGCAGGTGGTCATGCTGGCCGGGAACCCGCAGGCCCGCGCCGCCCTCGAGGCAGCCGGCTGCGAGGTGCACGAATACCAGGGATCGGAGATCTCCATCAAGGGCGACGGGGGCCCCACCTGCCTGACCGCGCCGGTCTGGCGCGAAGCCGCCGGGCCCGGTCCCGGTGACGCACGTCCGGAGCCGGCCGGAGGCTAGGCACCCGCGCCGCTCGCCGCCGGCCGCGGCCGGGCCCGGCAGGTTGCCGCCGGCCCGGGCGGCCGGCATGCTGGCAGGGAGGCCTCCAGGGGAGCGGGGTGGGAAATGCTGGGCAAGCGGCTGACGGCCGGCCTGGTGCTCGCGGGCGCGGGCGCGCTGGTGTACGTCCGGTTCCTGCGCGACTGGCACCTGCACTGGGGCGCCACCGCGCAGGAGGCGCACGGCGAGGTCGCCGGCGACGACCTCATGCCCCGCCCGGACATCGTGGCGACCCGGGTCATCGAGATCGACGCGCCGCCGTCGGCCATCTGGCCATGGCTGGTGCAGATGGGGCCGGGCCGTGGCGGCGCCTACACCTACGACTGGATCGAGCGCCGCCTCGGCATCGACATCCGCAACACCGACCGCATCATCCCGGAGTTCCAGCATCTCAAGGTCGGCGACGAGATTCCCATGCCGGGCTATACGATGCGCGTGGAACGGCTGGATCCACAGCGGGCGATGGTCATCCGCTCCAGCAACCACGCGTGGGTGTGGTCGTTCGAGCTGCGGCCGGCGAACGGGCACACCAGGCTGATCAGCCGCAACCGCTTCGACACCTCCGCGCTGCCGGTCAAGGACAAGCTGGCCTACCCGCTCGTCGAGCCCGGCTCATGGGTGATGGAGCGCAAGATGCTGCGCACCATCAAGCGGCGGGCCGAAGACCTCGCGCGGGCACCGCTCATCCCCGGCCCGCCCCAGTGACCGCGGCGCGGTGCCGGTCGCGCTGCTCGATGATCCGCCGCCTGCAGGCGGAGACGAGCAGGCCGGGCGACCCCAGGCAGATCTCCGGGTAGGCACCGGCGGGCGGGATTCCGGCTGCCCGCATGATCTGATGTCCTCGCTCGGAGACGCTCGACTGGCCCAGGCCGAAGTAGCTCATCAGATCCTTGACCCGCAGCTCGCCGGTCCTCTGGCCGATGCGCTGGTTGCCCCTGCCGATCACCCAGCACACCGCGGCGGCGATCACCTCGGGCTTGCCGGCCCGGTGCACCATGCCGGACAGGCCCGGCGCCGCGCGGGCCAGCAGCCGCCGCCCCGCCGTCCGGAACTCGGGACCGAGCAACTCCTCGCAGCAGCGGTCGACGGCGGCGGCCACCTCGCCCATGCGGTCGCGAACGTCGGCGGGAACCCGGTCCCAGTCGAACTCCTCGTCCGGCAGCGGGGAGTCGTCGAGCGAGTCGAGCGCGTCCTTTCCGCCGACCTTTTCGGCCAGCCCGTCCAGGACGTACTGATCCACGTCGAACACCACCTCCGGCCATGCCGCCTGGTCGACGGGCACGCCCATCGCGGCAAGCAGCGCCATCGGCCCCTGTGGCCGGGGCGAACGGATGACCTGCTGGTACTCCGGCTCGTACGCGTCCACCGCGGTGAGAGTCTCGCTGGTCAGGGCCGGCCGGATGTTGCGCTCCGCGTGGCAGAACCGGATGAACCCGCGCAGCAGCGCCGGTGCCTTGCTCAGGTACCCGGGGGGCGCCACGATCTTGCGCGGGATCCAGTCGGCCAGCAGGATCTCGACCGCGACCGGGCTCCACCGCAGCGGGTCGCCCGGCCCGTAGTCGGTGCCGAACCAGAGGATCTCGCCCAGCAGGTCCCGGTGATCGGGGTCGTCCAGCGGCTTACCGAACTCCGAGCCGAAGAAACGGTTCGCGAGTTTCTTCTTCCGCGTCTCGTTCCAGGCCGGCCGGGCGTAGCCGGTCCCGCCCTCGGGCAGCAACCGCAGCAGCCACTCGGCCAGCGGCCGCGCGGCCGGCCAGGTTTCCGTCTCGAACGGCGGGAACGAGATCGCCCCCGCCTCGATCGCCGCGGTGACGCGGGCCCGCGCGTCGGCCAGCCCGAGGTCACCGACGGTCACGTCCGGGTCGTCTGCCACCTCCAGCAACCGCCCGGCCACCTCGCTGACCGGCCCCGGCGCCGGGAACCCGTCCTTGACCACCGTGCCGAGGTTGTGGTCGATATAGAGCAGCATGGTCAGCTCGCTGCCCGGCAGCCGCGCGCCGAGCAGCACCTCCTCCCCGTCGCCGAGCACATGCGTGGTCTCCAGTGCGCGGTAGACCGAGGTCTCGCCGAGCCGGGCGAGCCAGTCGGGCAGCGGGCGCGGCCGCGCCGCGAGCCCCCGCCGGGCCCGGGCCCTGGTGATCTCGTCCGGGCCGAGCTCGGCGAGCACGGCGAGCAGCGCCGTCGTCTCCGGCAGCACCACCTCGGCGAAGGAATCCACCACCTGAGGCAGCGTGGTGTGCTCGGGGCCACCGGCGCTGCCGCGCTCGAACGGGTCCTTGCCGCGCGGGTCGAGGGCGGCGAGCAACGTGCTCACGTAGACGAGGAGGTCGAGCGGCTGGCCGCCGGCGAGCCGTCCGCGCACCTCCGTCAGCAGGTCGCCCGGGCCGTGCCGGTCCGCGCGGGCCGGCCGGGCCTGCCGCCGCGGCTTTTGCCGGCCTGCCTTTCGCCCGCGATCGCGTGGCCGCCGTCCCCGCTTGGTCATGCACGGCAACCTATCGGAGCGCCCCGCCCCGCGCCCGCCTTACTTTCCGCGGGGCCGGGCGCCCGGGCGGCTCACCCGCCAGCGCGGGTTGCCGCCATGACAGCGGTGAAGATCATCGGCCGCCCGCTCAGGGAAGCGCGGCCTCGCCTTCGGCCAGCTGGATCTCCGAGGACTCCGCGGCCAGTTCCGCGCTCCCGTGGCCCGGGCCGGCCTCGCCGCGGCGCAACCTCCGGCGGAGCGCGACAACGAACCACAGCACGCCGACGGCCTGGATGACGAGGAAGTACTCGCCGGATACGTGGTTGACCACGGGCAGTGTCATCATCAAGGCCACGATGACCGTGTAGCAGAGCGCGGCCACGCTCACCGGGACCAGCCAGCGGCCAAGGTCGAAGTAGCCCTTCTCAACCGCGGGTATCCGGCCCTTCCGGTGTGCGAAGAGCACGCCGACCAGGACGAAGGCATAGATGGCGGCGAAGATCACGCTGGTCGCCGCGATGATGCGGTCCACGATGCCCGCGGATGCGAAGTTGGCGATCTCGGCCACCGCCGCGACGGCGATCAGGCTGTAGATCGGAGTGCGGGTGGTGCGGTTCACATAGCGCCAGGTACCGGATACGGGGAGCATGTTGTCGCGGCCAAGGGAGTAGGCGACCCGGCCAGCGGCGGCGATGTTCGCGAGCAGTGCGGAGAACATGGCGAAGCCCGCGATCACCACGATCACATATCCCGAGCCGCTGCCGAAGTGGCTCTCGAACACGGCGATCAGGGGGTTCTGGGTTCCGGTGACCAGGACTTTTACCGAGCCCCGGATCGCCATGGCATAGATCGCGAAGAGGAAGAATCCGCCGATGCCACCCGCGATGACCGAGCGGAACATCGCCCGGGGGATCTTGCGCCGTGGATCACGGGTCTCCTCCGCGAGGTCCGCGGACGCATCCCAGCCTGAGATCGTGTAGATCGGCAGCAGGAAGGCCAGGACGAACACCGACAGGGTGATCGGGGTGCCGGAGACGTTACCCACATGGAAGAGGATCTTGGGGCCCTGGATGTGCCCGAAGAACGGAAGGCAGATGGCCACCAGGAGGCCGAGGCCCAGTGTCCCGAACAACTCGGCGGAGGCTCCGATGTCGTTGACGATCGAGGTCACCTTGACGCTGATGATGTTGGCGATGAGCCCGATAATGATCGCGATTCCCGCGAACAACTCAATGTCGTGGTGCGTTGGCACCTTCCAGAAGTAAGGGCTGAAGACCGCCGCGGCGGAGATGGCGATGGTGGCCGTCCCGAGCAACCAGCCTGCCAACTCGGTCCAGCCACAAAACCATCCGTAGCTCGGGTTGACGATCCGCGACACCCACGAATAGGCATAACCGGTGATCGGGACGCGGGCAACGAGATGGCTCCACACCGCGACGATCAACAGGCTGCCCGCGGTGATCGGTATCCACAGCCAGACCGCCACGCCGCCGATCGTCGTGAACGGCTGGCCGAACAGCGTGAACACCGTGACCGTGATGGCGATCGCCGCGAAGCTGAGCGAGAACGACGAATACAGGCCCATGCTGCGGCGCAGCATCTGACGGTAGCCGAAGCGGTGCAGGACATTGACTTCCGTGACCGCCTGATCGCGTCTTTCATCAGTCATCTGAGGTTCCTCCTGCCGCGTCAACTGCCGATGAAGCTCATCACGTGCTTGACCCGCGTGTACGCCTCGAAGCCGTAGAGCGACAGGTCCTTGCCGTACCCGGAGTGCTTGAAGCCGCCATGCGGCATTTCCTGCACGGTTGACCAGTGCGTGTTGATCCACACGGCGCCGAAGTCGAGCCGCTTGGCCATCCGCATGGCGCGGCCGTGGTCGTTGGTCCATACCGAGGCGGCGAGGCCGTATTCGACCCCGTTCGCCCAGGCGACCGCCTCGTCCTCGGCGGAGAACCGCTGCAGCGTGGCGACGGGGCCGAATACCTCCCGCTGCACCACCTCGTCGTCCTGCTGGACGCCGGTGACCACCGTCGGCTCGAACAGGTATCCGGGCCCGGAGATGTGCGCCCCGCCGGTGACGATCTCCGCGTGCCTGGGCAGGCGCTCAAGGTACCCCTGGACGCGGCCCAGTGCCTCGGCGGAGTTCAGCGGGCCGTAGTAGGCGTCGTCGTCGACCCGGCCGACCTTGGTTGTCTTGGCCGCATCGCAGAACGCACCAACGAACTCGTCGTAGATCCGCGGCGCCACCATGACCCGGCATGCCGCCGTGCAATCCTGGCCCGCGTTGACATAGCTGGCACTGGCGATACTGGCCGCCGTGCGGGCCACGTCCGCGTCGTCGAAGACGATCACCGGCGCCTTTCCGCCAAGCTCGAGGTGGACCCGCTTCAGTCCGGCAGCCGCGGTCTCTGCGGCCGACATGCCGGCCCGCACGCTGCCCGTCAGGCAGGCGATGGCAGGGACCGGGTGGCCCATCATGAGATGCCCGGTCTCCCGCCCCCCGCAGACGACGTTGAACACGCCTGGCGGCAGGTACTCGGCGAGGATCTGGGCCATGAACAGCGTGGATGACGGCGTCGTTTCGGCCGGCTTGAGGACCACCGAGTTCCCGGCCGCGATCGCGGGCGCCCATTTCCAGATGGCCATCAGCGCCGGGTAGTTCCAGGGCGTGACCTGAGCGCAGACCCCGACCGGCTCACGCCGGATGGACGAGGTGTGCTCCGGCGTGTACTCGCCGGTGGAGCGGCCCTCCAGCATCCTGGCCGCGCCGGCGAAGAACCGGATGGCATCGAACATCGCGGGAAGCTCCTCGGCCCGCGCGAGGGCCGGCGGCTTTCCGGTGTCGCCCACCTCGGCCGCCAGCAACTCCTCCGCGCGCGCTTCCAGTGCATCGGCGATCCGCAGCAGCGCATAGCTGCGCTCGGCCGGCGTCACCTCGCGCCAGCGCTCGAAGCCCGCCGACGCGGCCGCGAACGCGTGATCGAGGTCGGCCTGGGCGCTGACCGGCGCGGTCGCAATCACCTCGCCGGTGCAGGGGTCGATGACCGGCGAGGTGATGCCGTCATGTGTCCGCGTCGGCTCCCCTGCCACGAAGTTCGATAGCTCTTTCGGCTCGGCCATGTCACCCTCACTCGGTCGCCTGCTGCCCTGTTGCTGGAGCTGCCGGCCCTGCTGATGGGGCCGGTCTCCGGATGAACCGGCCGGGGCGGGACGGGGTGCCGCAAAGCCGATTCTTTCATATTATGAAAGCGACTTTCCAATGATGCCCTAGCGTAACGCCGCCCGGTGTTCTTTGACAACAGCCGAAATTGACCGGGGGACATCCGTGCCTTGGCAGGGGCATTGCCCAGGTCTCGGTCACCCCGCCGCGGGGCGGCCCCTAGATCGCGTAGCCGCCCCCGACGTCGATGGCGGCACCGGTGATGTAGGCCGACTCATCGCTGGCGAGAAAGACCACAGCGGCGGCCACGTCCTGTGGCGTGCCGACCCGGCCCATGGGCACGGCCGTCAGGTAGCGCTCCCGGACCGCCTGCTCGGTCACGCCCCGCAGCCGGGACTCCCAGACGATCTCGCGCTCCTGCATCGGCGTGGCGATCAGGCCTGGACATACGCTGTTGACCCGCACGCCCCGGTCGGCAACCTCGAGCGCGGCGCTCTGCGTAAAGCCGATGACCGCGAATTTGGACGCGCAGTAATGCGAAAAAGTGCGCGACCCGCGCTTCCCGGCCGCGGACGCAATGTTGACCACGCTTCCCTGGCCACGGTCGATCATCGAGGGCAGTGCGGCGCGCGTCATCAGGAACACACCCTTGGCATTGACGGCCATCGTCCGGTCCCACTCCTCTTCGGTGAGGTCGACGACCCGGGCCATCGTGGAGATCCCCGCCGCATTCACCAGCACGTCGATCCGGCCATGCCGGGATAGCAGCGCGGACACCGCTGCCCCGGCATCCGCGGCCGAGGTGACGTCGGCGACGGCCAGTCCGGGTGCACGCCCCCCGGTCCCGCCCAGTTCGCGGCCCATCTCGTCCAGGCCGTGCCGGTGGCGATCCAGTGCGGTGACGGCGGCCCCCTCCGCCGCGCAGGCGAAGGCCACCGCGCGCCCGATGCCACTGGCTGCCCCCGTGACGAGCACCACCCGGCCGGCCAGCCGACCCTGAGCCGGTGCCATCCCTCAGACTTCCCGGTGGAGCAGCGACGCGCGCGCGACTGCCTCATCGACGAAGTCCGCGAGAGTGACCTCGGGCGGATCCCCCAGGGACCGTGCACAGATCGCCAACCGGGCCATATCCTCAGCGATCTCCGCCACGCTGAGCGCTTCCTCCATGTCCTCGCCCAGGCACACCGCACCGTGCGCGGCGAGGAGGACAACCTTGGCGTGCTCACCTAGGCACTCCACCGCGCTCATCGCCACCTGGTCGCTTCCGGCCGGGCCTATCCTCGCGCACCGGAGGGCACTGGCCCCGGTGTACTTGAACTGGTCCATCATCAGTGACGGGAGCGGTTGCCGGAGCGCGGCGAAGACCCGCGTCCACCGTCCATGCGAGTGCACCAGGGCACCGGCGTCCGGCCGGTGCTGGTAGATCCGCAGGTGCGTCAGCAACTCGACTGTCGGGTGGACCTCGGCGTCCCCGACGTTGCGGCCGGCGGAGTCGACGACCGCTACGTCCTTCGCCGCGACCGAGGCCCAGGTCGGAATCCGCAGTGCGCTGCCCGGCATCGGCAGGATGTAGACGTAGCCGGTCCTGTCGTCGCGGATGCTGGTGTCTCCGGCGTCACGGCCCCAGGTCAGCCCCTTGTCGTAGAAATCGCGCCCGGACTGGGCGACGGCCTCCTTCAACTCATCCCTGATCGCGCCCATCGTCGCACTCCTCCCCGCGCCGCCGGGCCTGCCACGGTCCCGGCGCGCCGACGTTACCGGCGGTCCACTCTGCCCGATTAGCCCGAATTACGCCAGCACCGCCGAGGCCGCCGGGCTATACCGCACCGGCCCGGGTTAAGGCCGCAAGAATCGCCGCATAAACGTCCTTTTCAGGGTGTTCAGAAGCAGACATGCCCGCACCCTGATTATAGCGCTGTGCCAGCATGCTCGGATAAGGCTGGCCCGACGTTCACGCCGGTATGGAAGGCCAAATTAATACACGGCCAAGGGTCAGGCTGATGCATTTCCGGGATCCCGGGAACCTCTGCCTGTCTCACCGGAAACCGGCCGCGGAGACCCTGATCGTGCGATGTTATTCATGCGCCATCGGCGGGCCAGGAACTTGCCCCGCCACCTGGTCATCCATCGCGCGGACAGGACGCCCGCACCCCGGCCGTGGGGTCCATAAGCGATGACGTCGCGATCGTCCGCGGCGGTTACCGGCCTGAACCCAGGGATATTTGCATCGATGCAGGTCAAGTTCCTGGGACGGCGGGCTGGGCACCCCGGATCCGGCCCGTGCGGGCAGCGGGCGCGCGCCCGCGCCGGGCGGCGCAATCCCGATGACCCGAATAATCCGGGACCCGGCCCCAGGAGATATGGACGATACCAATAGGGGCGGCGGAAGCACTCCTTCGTCAGCTTCATTCCCAGAGCCCGATACCCGATGTGGGCTCGCCGCAAAGTCCTGTATAATGCGAGTGCAGGCGCTACAGGTTAGCCGTGGCCAGGTGCCATACGTGAGGAGCCTCATGACCACAGTGGAGAGTTCCTCGGGAACCGTCAAGTCTGTTGAGCGCGCGCTGCAGCTTATGAACATCATTGCGAGCATGGATCTGCCGCCGCAGGCAAAGGACCTGGCCGACACGCTTGGCCTGCCACTGCCCACGACGTTTCACCTGCTCAAGACGCTCGTCAAGGCGGGTTATCTGGTCAAGGAGTCCCGGACCTACCGGCTGGGGCCCGAAATCCCCAAGCTCAACGCCGCGCTCGAGCGCGCCTACGCGCTGCCCGGATGGATGCGCGAATCGCTGGCCCGGCTGGCCTACGAGAGCGGCGAAACCGCCAACATCTGCCGGTGGCTCAACAACGATGTCGAGATCGCGGCCACGGCCGAGGGCCGGAACGCGGTCCGCGTCGCCGGCCACGCGGTGGGGCTGCGCGGTAACGCTCATGCCCGGGCGGCGGGAAAGGTGATCCTCGCCTTCGGTCCCGCGTTCCGGCGCGAGCAGTACTTCGGCCGGCCGCTGGCCTCCCTGACGCCGAACACCATCTGCTCGGTGCCCGAGCTGGAGAAGGAACTGGTCGGCGTCACCCAGCAGGGCTACGCGCTGGACTATGAGGAATTCATCACGGGCGTCTGCTGCGTCGCGGCACCTTTCCGGGACGCGGGCACGGTGTCGACCGCCATCGCGGTGACGGTTCCCGCGGACAGGTTCCGGGAGACCAAGGACGAGCTCATCAAGCAGGTGGTCGCCGCGGCAAGCGTCCCGCCGGGCGGCTGACCCCGGCCGCGCGCAGCGCGCGCTGCAGTTCCTGGCCCACCTCGCTGGTGGTCGCGGTGCCGCCGAGGTCGGGCGTCCTGATCCCGGTCGTGGCCAGCATCTCCTCCACCGCCGCCATGACCGCCCGGCCCGCCGCCGTCTCGCCGAGATGGTCGAGCATCATCGCGCCGGCCCAGACCGCGCCGACCGGGTTGGCCCGGCCGGTCCCGGCGATGTCCGGCGCCGACCCGTGCACCGGCTCGAACATGCCTGGCTTTGACCGGTCCGGCGTGATGTTGGCGCTGGCCGCCATGCCCATGCCGCCCTGGATCACCGCGCCGATGTCGGTGAGGATGTCACCGAAGAGGTTGGACGCCACCACCACGTCGAACCGGTCCGGTGAGCTGATCATGTAGGCGGCGGCCGCGTCCACCAGGATCCGGTCCAGCTGCACGTCCGGGAAGTCGCGGTGCACCTCCTCGACGATCTCGTCCCACATCACGAAGTGGTGCGGGCTCGCGTTCGACTTGGTGATGCTGGCCAGCCTGCCGCGCCGGGACCGGGCCAGCCCGAACGAGTACCGGGCCACCCGCTCCACCCCGGCCCGGGTGAACACGTCGACCTGAATGCCGACCTCGGCCGGATGGCCGGCGTGGGCACGGCCGCCCACGCCCGCGTACTCCCCCTCGGAGTTCTCCCGCACCACGATCATGTCGATGTCCGCGGGCCCCCGGTCCCGCAGCGGGGAGAGCACGCCGGGCAGCAGCCGCACGGGCCGGACGTTCAGGTACAGGTCGAACCGCTGCCGGATCGGCAGCAGCAGGCCCCACAGCGTGACGTGATCCGGCACGTCGGGCCGGCCGACGGCGCCCAGGTAGATCGCGTCGAACCGGTCCAGCACCGCCAGGCCGTCGGCGGGCATCATCACCCCGTTCGCCTGGTAGTAGTCGCTGCCCCAGGGCAGGTGCTCCCAGGCGAGGGAGAACCCCGAGGCGGCCGTGTCGAGCACGCCCATGCCCGCCGCGACGACCTCCGGGCCGACGCCGTCCCCGCCGATGACCGCGATCCGGTACTCGCTCATCCCGCGAGCCTAGGCCGGCTGCTGCTCGCGGCCGGTGACCGGCTGCGGCCCGGCGCCGCGGCCGGCCGGCTCCGGCCCGGCATCCCCCTCAGCGGGCGGCAGGCCGAGAAGGCGGAGCACGTGAGCGGTGATCCGGTCCCGGCCGGGCAGCCACTCGCTCTCCAGCGAGGCCGCGAACGGGGCCGGCACCTCGGGCACGCCGAGCACGCTCGGCCCGCAGGCCAGCGAGCCGAACAGGTTGCCCGCGACCCAGGCGGCCAGGGTGGCGCCCCAGCTACCGGGGAAAACGGCCTCCTGCACGACCAGCAGCCGCCCGGTCTTGCGCACGCTGGCCGCGATCGTGTCGAAATCGAACGGCACCAGGGTGCGCGGGTCGATGATCTCGGCCGAGACGCCGCGGGCGGCCAGGTCCGCCGCCGCCGCCTCCGCCTCGCGCCGGGCCAGCTGGCTGGTGACCAGCGTCAGGTCGCTGCCCGCGCGAACGATGCCGGCCTGGCCGAACGGGATCAGGAACTCCTCCGCCGCCACGTCCTCCTTGACCGGGTAGAGCGCCTTGTGCTCCAGGACCAGCACCGGGTCGTCCAGCCGGATGGCGGTCTTCAGCAGGCCGATCAGGTCCGACGCCGTGGACGGCATCGCGATCAGCAGGCCGGGCACGCCGAGGAACCAGCTGTCGGCTTGCTGCGAGTGCTGCGCGCCGAAGCCCAGGCCCGCCCCGCCCGCCATCCGGAGCGTCAGCGGCAGCCTGACCTGGCCGCCGCTCATGTACCGGTACTTGGCCATCTGGTTGGCGATCTGGTCGAACGCGACACCGGCGAAGTCGGCGAACATCAGCTCGGCCACCGGCCGCAGCCCCGCCAGCGCCGCGCCGATCGCGGCGCCGACGATGGCCTGCTCGGAGATCGGCGTATCCCGCACCCGGTCCCCGCCGAACCGGTCGAACAGCCCGTCGGTCGCCTTGAACACCCCGCCGGCCGGGCCGATGTCCTCGCCCAGCAGCGCCACGGCCGGGTCGCGGTCCATCTCCTCGGCCAGCGCCCGGGTCACCGCCGCGCGGTAGGTCATCTCGCCCATGACCGCACCTCCGTCGATGCGTAGAGATCGGTGTGCAGGTCACCGGCGGCCGCGGCGGGCGCCTCGGCGGCCTCGTCCCTGGCCGCCAGGATCCGGCGCTGCGCCGCGTCCCGCAGCCCGGCCAGGTCGCCGTCGCCGACGTCCAGCTCGGCCGACATCCAGCGGCCGAACGCCTCGATCGGGTCCCGGGCCAGCCAGGCCGCGACCTCCTCCTCCGGCCGGTACTTGCCCGCGTCGCCGCGGGAGTGGCCGCCGTGGCGGTAGGTCAGCGCCTCGATCAGGCTCGGCCCCTCCCCCGCCCGGGACCGGGCGGCCGCGGCCTCGACCGACGACCGGACGGCGAGCACGTCGTTGCCGTCCACCTGCTCGCCCGGCATGCCATACGACACCGCACGGTCGGCGAGCCGGTCGATCGGGGTGGTGGCCCGCATCGGGGAGTACTCGCCATACAGGTTGTTCTCGCAGATGAAGAGCACCGGCAGCCGCCAGACCGCGGCCAGGTTCAGCGCCTCGTGGAACGCGCCGATGTTCGTCGCCCCGTCGCCGAAGAACGCCACGCACACCGAGTCCGCGCGGGCGTACCTGGCCGCCCAGGCCAGCCCGTTGGCGACCGGCAGCCCGGCGCCGACGATGGCGAACGAGCCGTAGGCGCCGGCCGTGACGTCCATCAGGTGCATCGAGCCGCCCTTGCCCCGGCACAGGCCGGTGCTGCGGCCCATCAGCTCGGCGAACGCCGCCGCGGGCGACACGCCCCGGGCGAGCACCGCGCCGTGGCCGCGGTAGGTGCACACCATGGTGTCGGCGGCGCCGAGCACCGAGCACGCGCCGACGGTGACCGCTTCCTGGCCCTGGCACAGGTGGGTGGTCGCGCGCACCAGCCCGCGGAAGAACAGTCGCTGGACCTCGTCTTCGAAGTACCTGATCTCGAGCATCCGGCTGTACAGCGTCCTGGCCAGGTCTGCGCTGCAGTCCGCGGCTTGCATCTGTTGCTCCTTAACTCGGTCCAGCCTCCCCGCGGCGCCGGGAGGGCGTCGGTTGGCCCCGGCGCGCGGGGATCCCCGCGCGCCGGGGCAGCGGTTAGTAGACGGCCCGGCCGCCGGACGCGTCGAACACGGCCCCCGTGGAGAACGTGACGTCCTCGCTGGCCAGGAACGCGATGATCTTCGCCATCTCCTCCGGCTGCGCCACCCGGCCCATCGGCACCCTGGACACGATGTAATCCAGCGCCTCCGGGGATGACTCGTACAGGAACGGCGTCGCGGTCGGCCCCGGCGTGATCGTATTGACCAAGACACCGGTACCGGCGAGATCCTTCGCCAGCGCCTTGGTCAGCGCGATCACCGCGGCCTTGCTGGCCGAATACGGGATCTCCATGGGGTTGCCCTCCTTGCCGGCGATCGACGCCACGTTCACGATCCGGCCGTAGCCGCGCGGCACCATGACCCGGACGGCGGCCCGGTTGCAGTAGAAGACCCCGGTCGCGTTGATCCGCATCACCGACTCCCAGTCCTCGTCGGTGACCTCCAGGGTCCGGAACGAGCCGCCCGGGATGGCCGCACCGCAGACCAGGATGTCCAGCCGGCCGAACTCCGCGACCGTGTCGGCCACCGCCGACTCGGCGTCGGCCGACGAGGCGACGTCGCCCTTGAGCCAGCGCACATCGGGGTCGCCGCCGGTGCGGATGTCGAGCGAGGCGACCTTGGCGCCGCCCGCCTTGAACAGCTCGATCGCCTTGGCCGCCATCCCGCCCGCGCCGCCGGTCACCAGGGCCACCCGGCCGGCGAAGTCGTAGGTGTTCATCGTTTCCTCCCGGAGGTCCGTGACCTCAGTTGCCGATCACCGAGCGCAGGTAGGCGATGCTGCGCGACAGCCGCTCCGGCTGGTCGATCACGTCCGGCCAGCTGTCCAGGCCCTCGATGCCGAGCACGAAGTCGCGGTCGCCGATCGCCTTGGCCAGCGTGCCGATCAGCAGCGGGATCGGGGTGACCCCCTCACCCGGGTAGCGGAACAGCACCTTGAAGCCGCGCCGGTGGAAGCCGTCCTCGGTCCAGATCGACTCCAGCGCGAAGTCCTTGACGTCGCCGCCGACCGCCAGCGGCGCCATCCGGCTGATCGCGGCCACCGGCTCGTCGTAGATCACCAGCGGGTTGGTGATGTCCAGGTAGATCCCGACGTTCGGCAGCTGCACCTCCTCGAAGATGGACAGGAACTCGTCGGCGATGAAGTCCGAGGTGTTCTCCACCGCCAGGCGGATGCCGTACCCGGCGGCGACCGGGCTCACCGCGCGGAGGGTCGCCATCATGTACTGGCGCTCCGCCTCGATGGCCGCCGCGCTGCCGTCGATGTCCGACCGGTAGAAGCCGGAATGGAACCGCAGGATGGGGCTGCCGAGCACGTGCGCCCGCTCCAGCCAGGCCGTGACCCGGCCGGCGGCGTCGTCCGGGGTCAGCCCGCTGCGCGGCGACCCGATCTCCCCGCCGTGCGCGTTCATCACCACGCCCTTGGCCGCGACCCGCTCGCGCAGCCGGGCCAGCCCGTCCAGGTCCAGGGCGCGCACGTCGTGCAGGTCCAGTTGCAGCGCGTCGGCGCCGGCCTGCGCGGCCTGGTCCACTATCTCGTCGATCGTGATCCGGCCCGCCTCCAGCGGCCCGTGGTAGCAGATCGTGTCGACGGCGATTTTGATCACTTGGTCGTCTCCCTGAGGTCGGCCGTCCATGACTGGGGCGGGTTCTCGTGGCCCGGCGGGTCCAGGCGCGGGGCGTTGGCGATCAGGCTGCGCGTGTAGGGCATGGCCGGCGCGGACAGGATCGCGTGCACGTCGCCGGACTCGACGACCCGGCCGTGCTGCAGCACCACCACCGAGTGCGCGATGCTGGGCAGCAGGGCCAGGTTGTGCGTGATGAAGACGAGGGTCAGGTCGCGCAGCAGCTGCAGGTCGTGCAGCAGGCGGATGATCGCGGCCTGGACCGACACGTCCAGCGCAGAGGTGATCTCGTCGCAGATCAGCACGGACGGCTCGACCGCGAGCGCCCGGGCGATCGCGACCCGCTGCCGCTCGCCGCCGCTCAGCTCGGCGGGGAACCGGCGCAGCAGCTGCGGCGACAGCGCCACCGACTCCAGCGCCTGGCTGACCACCGCGGTCACGGCCGCGCCGCGCTTGCCGGAGAAGTGCTCGACCGGCCCGGCCAGGATCTGGCGCACGGTCTTGCGCGGGTTGAGCGAGGCGTACGGGTTCTGGTACACGTACTGGATTTTCTGCAGAACGCTCCGGTCCCGGCCGCGCACATTGCGGGCGAGCTCGGCGCCATCGAACCGAACCGAGCCGGTCCAGTCCGCGACCAGGCCGCTGACGCAGCGGGCGAGCGTGGTCTTGCCCGAGCCGCTCTCCCCCACGATGGCCAGGCACTCGCCCTGCCGCACCTCGAACGAGACGTCGTGCAGCACCTGCCGCCGCCCGTACCGGGCGCTGATCTGGCTGGCCTGCAGCGCCGCCGGCCCGGCCGGCCCGGGGGCCTGCTCGCGCAGCGGGCCGGCCACGGCCCGGACGGACTCGTCCGCGGCCCGGAAGCACCGGACCAGATGATCGGGCCGGACGAACTCCGGCGGCGGCGTGTCCCGGCACCGGTCCACGGCGATCGGGCAGCGCGGCCGGAACGAGCAGCCCGGCGGCCGCTGCCCGGCGCGCGGCGGGTATCCGGGTATCCCCTCCATCGCCGTGGCCTCGTTCGGCCGGGGCGCGGCGAGCAGCAGGCCGCGGGTGTACGGGTGCGAGGGCGCGGCGAGCACGTCGGCGGCCGCGCCGAGCTCCACCACCCGCCCGGCGTACATGACGGCCACCCGGTCGGCGACCTCGGCCACCACGGCGAGGTCGTGGGACACGTAGACCGACGCGACCCCGTAGCTCTCGGACAGCCGCTTGACCGTGTCCAGCACGCGCCGCTGGGTGGTGACGTCCAGGCCGGTGGTCGGCTCGTCCAGCACGATCAGGTCCGGCCGCGGCGCGAACGCCATGGCCAGGCAGACCCGCTGCTGCTGGCCGCCGGAGAGCTGGTGCGGGTAGGCATCCAGGATCTCGGGCCGGGCGTCCAGGCCGACGTCCGCCAGGATCGCGGGGATCCGGGCGCGGCCGTTGTCCAGGCCGGCCACGGACTCGGCGAGCTGCCGGCGGATCCGCATGACCGGGTTCAGCGCCTTGCCCGGGTCCTGCGGCACGAACGCCACCATCCGGCCGCGGTGCCGGCGCAGCTCCTCCGGCGCCGCCGCCAGCAGGTCGGTGCCGTTGACCACCACCGAGCCGGACGCCAGCTTCAGGCCGCGGCGGCAGTGGCCGAGCAGGGCATGCGCCACCGTGGTCTTGCCCGACCCGGACTCGCCGACGATGCCGAGCGTGTGCCCGGCCGCGACGTCGAACGACACCTCGGCGACCACGTCCGCGCTGCCGTCGGCGAGCTCGACCCGCAGGTCCCGGACGCTCAGCCGGATCCGGTCCGCCCCGGTCACGGTGCCGCTCCCGGTCATGGCGCCGCCCCGGTCATGGCGCCGCCCCGGTCACGGTGCCGCCTCGGCGGCGAACGGGGCGGCCTCGAGCATCAGGTCACCGGCCCGGTCGACGCCGATCGCCGCGGACGCGAACGCGTCGGTGAACAGGTTCATGCCGATGGTCAGGATCGCGATCATCGCGATCGGGGCCAGGACCCCCCACGGGTTCAGGGTCAGCCCGATCCGGTTCTCGTTGATCATGACACCCCAGTTCGGCGCCGGCGGCCGGAGCCCGAAGCCGATGAAGGTCAGCCCGGCGATCAGCGTGATCGAGAAGGTCAGCCGCAGCCCGAGCTCGACCATCAGCACCGAGACGAGGTTGGGCACGATCTCGAAGACGATGATCCGCCACCGCCGCACGCCGTTGCTCTCGGCGACCTTGACGAAGTCCTGCTCGGCCACGTCCAGGGTGGCGGCGCGGGTCACCCGCGCCACCTGCGGGGTATGCGACACGCCGACCGCGACCACCACCAGCCAGGGCCGTGCCCCGGCGACGCTGACCAGCAACAGCGCGAAGACGATCTGCGGGAAGGCCAGGCCCACGTCGACCAGGCGCATCAGGACCGAGTCGGTCTTGCCCTGCACCAGCCCGGCCGTGACGCCGATCGCGGTCCCGGCGCCCACCCCGAGCAGCGTCGCCAGCACGGCGAGCAGCAGCAGTGCACCGCCGCCGGCGAGCAGCCGGCTCCACACGTCCCGGCCGAGGAAGTCGCCGCCGAGCCAGGCGTGCCCGGACGGGCCGCTCAGCGGGACGGTGACCAGCGCGTCCGGCGAGTACGGCGCGACGAACGGCCCGACCACGGCGAACAGCACCACGGCCAGGACCAGCGCGAGGCCGATCGCGCCGCGCTTGGTGCGCAGTGCCTGCCGGGTGATCGCGGCGATCCCGCCGCGATCAGCGCCCCCGGCCCGGGTGAGCGCGCCCAGGGCCCGGGCGCCGGCGGCGGAGCCGGCCCCGGTCACCGCGGGTACCTCCGGCGCGGTGAGACGAGCAGGACCAGCACGTCGGTCACGATGTTGACGAACACGTAGAACGCGGCGAGCAACAGCACCAGGAACTGGATCGCCGGGATGTCCCGGGTGGTGACCGCGTTGACCAGGCCCTGGCCGAGGCCCGGGTAGTTGAACACGAACTCCACCACCACGATGCCGCCGGCCAGGTAGAGCAGGGTCAGGCCGATCACCTGGATCACCGGCGCCAGCGCGTTCGGCAGCGCGTGCACGAACAGCACCCGGCGGACCGACAGCCCCTTCAGCCGGGCCATCTCCACATAGTCGCTCTCCAGCGCCTCCAGCATCGCGCCGCGCATCATCCGGAAGATGTACGGCACGATCACGATGACCAGGGTCGCGATGGGCAGCACCAGCTCGGCCGGCGAGTCGAGCACCGAGCGGCCGGGCGTGATGACCGAGACAGCGGGCAGCACCCGCAGCACGGTGGTGGAGAAAAGCACGACGAGCAGCAGGGCGACGACGAACTCCGGCATCGCCGTGACGATCAGCGACCCGAGCGACATGGACTGGTCGATCAGGCCGCTGCGCCGGGACGCGGCGAGCACCCCGCCCACCACGCCGATCCCGACGCCGACGACCGCGGCGATGAGCACCAGCGCGGCCGACGCCAGCACCCGCGGCAGCACGATCGAGGCCACCGACTGGTTGGCCACCAGGGAGGTGCCCGGGTTGCCGTGCAGGATGCCGCCGATCCAGCTGGCGTACTGCGCGACGGCGGGGCGGTCCAGGTGCATCTGCGCCTCGAGCTGGGCGACGCGCTGCGGCGTGCCGCTCTGGCCGAGCACCGCGGTCGCGGCGTTGCCGGGGAGCACCTGGGTCGCGGCGAACACCACGACCGAGACGGCGAACAGCGTGAACACCCCCGCGACCAGCCGCCGTCCCAGCAGCGGCAGCAGCGTCCCGCCCGCCCGGCGGGCGGGGGCCGGGACGGCCTCACCGGGCGAAGCGGGAGTGGCGGCAAGCGACATCGGGGCGGCCTAGGAGGAGACCCAGAAGTACTTGTAGTCCGAGGCTCCCACGGGCGAGTTGAAGGACCCGCCGGTCCTGCTGGGCACGACACCGTGCACGTTCGCCGCGGTGGCGTCGATGATGGGCTGGAAGTAGGGGACGATCAGGCCGCCCTCGTTGTGGTCGATCATCTGCATCTCGTGCTCGATCTCGTACCGGAGCTGGTCGTTCGGCTGCGCGATCGCCTGCTTGTACAGCGAGATGTAGCGCGGGTTTGCCCAGTGCGTCTCGTTGCCGGGCGCGCCCGGCAGGGTGGTCAGCGCGACCTGGGGCAGGTAGAAGTTGTAGAACCACCAGTCCTGCGCGAACGGCCAGTAGGTGTAGTTGTGCGCGGCGAAGAACTGGTTCGGCGTGACCTTGCGGATGTTCACCGTGACCCCGGCGGCCGCGGCCTGCTGCACGAACACCTGCGCCGCGGCGACCACGCCGCCCTGGATGTCGCCGGTGATCAGCTCGAGCGTGAGGCCCTCGTGCCCGGCCGCCTTCAGCAGCGACTTGGCCTTGTCGATGTCCTGGACCCGCTGCGGGATGGTGTGGTCGTAGGACGGCGACCAGATGCCGAAGATGTCGTTGCCGACCGTGCCCCGCCCGCGGAACACCACGTCGAGCATCTGCTTGCGGTCGACGATCAGGCGCAGCGCCTGGCGGACCCGGTTGTCGGAGAACGGCGCCAGGTCCACCCGCATCGTGAACGGCTGGAACGCACCGCCCGGGGAGTAGACGATGTGGGCGCCCGGGCTCTGGCTGGCGACCAGCTCGGCACCGTCGGCCGAGAGCTGGCCGATCATGTTCACCTCACCCGCCAGCAGCGCGTTGATCTCCGAGGTCTCGTCGGGGTAGTCGGTGATCACCACCTGGTCGGCGTACGGCAGGCCGCTGATCCAGTAGTCCGGGTGGCGGACGAAGACGCTCTGCACGCCCGGGTGGAAGCTGGAGACCTTGAACGCGCCGGTGCCGATCATGCCCGACGGCACCTTGGGGTTGAACCCCTGCGACGGCACGATCGCGAAGTTCCAGCAGGCGAAGGTGTCCTTGAACGTGGCGAACGGCGTCTTGCACGGGATGCTGCAGGTGTACTTGTCCAGCTTCTTCATGCCGGCCACGTCGATCGAGTTGATCAGGGTCCAGCCTTCGGCGAGCGCCTTGGGGTTGAGGATGCGCGCGATCGTGAACATCACGTCGTCGGCGGTCAGCTCCTTGCCGTTGTGGAACGTGACGCCCTTGCGGACCCGTACCGTCCACACGTCCGCCTTCGCGTTCGGCGTGATCTCCTCGGCGAGCTGCAGCTGGGCCTGGCCCTGCGCGTTGATGTTGGCGAGCTGCTCGTAGACGGTAGGCACCCGGACCCAGTCCGGCGTGTTGTACGCGTTGTTCGGGTCCATCGTGTCCGAGGTGGAGCCGCCCGCGATGCCCACCTTGAGCGTGCCGCCGTGTACCGGTTTGCCGCCGGTCGCGCTGGGCTGCGCGACGGGCGAGGCTCCGGACGAGCCGCAGGCAGCCAGGCCGCCGGCGCCGACCAGCAGGCCGCCGGCCGCCGCCGCTTGCAGGAACTGGCGCCTTCCGAGCCCGGAAGCTGACAAGGCGGGAACCGACATGATCCGGTCCTCAGGCATCTGAGCCCCCTCCAGGTGCGTGCTAAGACAGAGCAGTGGGCGCGGCGCCGACCTCCGCGCCGCGCGCGCGATACCGACCCGATGGCCAGCCGGCGGGTCCCACCAGAACCGGGATCCGGGTCAGTGATGTCATGCAGGTGATGAACATCGTGCGGAGATCGCCGCCGCCCCAGCAGAAGTTGGCCGGGAGCTCGGCGACCTCGATCGTGCCGATGTGCCGGCCGTCCGGGCTGATCGCCCAGATGCCACCCGGACCGGTGGTCCAGATGTTGCCGAGCTCGTCGCACTTCATCCCGTCGGGGGACGGGAAGTCATTGATCCCCTCCACCGGCTCGCCGATGCCGTCGAGCAGCAGGGCCTCGCCGGAGAGCGAACCGTCGGGGTGCACGTCGTACCGGTAGACGGCGCACCGGATCGTGTCGTTGACGTAGAGGATGTCCTCGCCGGGCGAGAGGCAGATGCCGTTCGGCTGGATGTAGCCGGTGGCGACGCGGTGCAGCCCGCCGTCGGGCGCTATCCGGAAGACGCCCTGGAAGTCCAGCTGCTGCGGCCGCGGGATGCCGATGCCCTCCATCCGGCCGTAGGTGGGGTCGGTGAAGTACACCGAGCCGTCGGTGCGGACGGCGATGTCGTTCGGGGAGTTGAGCTCGGCGCCCTGGTAGTGCGAGGCGAGAACCTCGCGGGAGAGTTCGGTGCCCTGGCCGTCCACGGAGACCCGGACCACCGAGCTGGTGTCGTGCTCGCAGACCAGCAGCCTGCCCCGCGGGTCGAAGGTCATCCCGTTGCCCTTGTTGCTCGGGCGCAGCATGGCCGTGATGCCGCCGGCCGCGGTCCACCGGTAGCGGGTGCTCCGGGGGATGTCGCTGAACAGCAGGTAGCCGTCGGGGTGCCAGACCGGTCCCTCGGTGAACCCGAAACCGGTGGCAACCTGCTGCTCGCGGGCGTCAGGGTGGACGAGATCCCGCATCTCAACGCCGTCCACCTGAGCCTACTTTCAAATGAAGAAAGCAACTTTCGGATCAAGTGAAGGTTAGACCTGAGCAAACTCCGCTGTCAACGCCTGCCACCCGCCCCGTTCAACCCGCCCCCCAACCCACACCCGCCCCCAACC
>Ga0335078_10001139_pt1 | contig 40306 bp, 33 predicted proteins | sample Lox_Sample_32_FD_206711 | JGI IMG/M metagenome (GOLD analysis project Ga0335078, IMG submission 206711) | Soil microbial communities from Loxahatchee National Wildlife Refuge, Florida, United States - Lox_Sample_3.2 | ecosystem: Environmental > Terrestrial > Soil > Wetlands | place: USA... | reverse complement strand
TCCAGGGCATCTTTCCCTCCCTCCAAGGAGGAAAAGTGTCACCCATGTGTCCGGTACAATCTGTTACCTATGTCTCAGGTCGCTCATAGGCGTCGTTTCGGGTGTTTCTTGCTTCGGGAACGTGGGTTTCCTGCTTCTCGGAGTTGACGCCCCGCCGATCCACTGTCCTCTACAGGCTCATCTATCGCTTCAAGGGCAAATGTCCTCCGGACACCCTCTTACTCCCCTGTGGGCCTCCGAGCGGGCAAGAAAGGTGACCGACACGTGTGACCTGGGTCACAAGTGCTGTGATCCCGGTCACATCCGGCCCACTCGCACTTACAGGAAAATTAATGTTGTAACTCACTTCCGAGGTGGTCTTGTTCAAGATCCTCAACGCTGAGTTCATCGCCCCTGGCATAAAGCGGTTTCATATCAAAGCTCCCCGCATTTCCCGCAAGCAAAGGCCCGGTCAGTTCGTCATAGTGCGCATCTATGAAGAAGGGGAGCGCATCCCGCTGACCATCGAGAACTCTGATCCCGAGCTCGGGACCATCAGCATCGTGGTGCAGTCCATCGGCAAGACCACCCACCTGCTTAATTCGCTAAACGCTGGCGACAGCATTCTGGATGTGGTCGGGCCGCTAGGCAAGCCTTCGGAGATCGGCAAGTTCGGCACAGTGGTGGTGATGGGTGGAGGCGTTGGTACGGCGATGGCCTATCCCACGGCTGCGGCCTTGAAGGGCGCGGGAAATCGCATTATCTCCATCTTGGGGGCGCGTAGCAAAGAGCTGGTAATTCTGGAGCGGGAGATGCGCGCGGTGAGCGACCTGCTCATGATTACCACCGACGACGGAAGTTATGCCGAGAAAGGTTTTGTGACCGGGAAGCTGCGCCAGCTGATTCAAAGCGGCGTGCGCATTGACCTGGTGCTGGCGGTTGGGCCCATTCCGATGATGAAAGCCGTGGCCGACATGACGCGAGGGGAAGGGATCCGGACGATGGTCAGCCTGAACCCCATCATGATTGATGGCACCGGAATGTGCGGCGGGTGCCGCGTATTGGTGGATGGCGGCAGCCAGTTCGCTTGCGTGGATGGGCCTGAGTTCGACGCTCATCGTGTGAACTTCGAGGTGCTGGTGCAGCGCAATACGGCGTACCGGACGCAAGAGAAGAGGTCCATGGCGGAATTCCAGCGGGAGAAAGACGAGAGCAGCACCGCTGAAGCGGAAGGCGCATGCGTTGTGGAAGGAGCCAAGCCTTGAAAGCTCAAGTCCAGCCTTCGCCCAACCCACTATCTTTAAAGGAACGGATGAAGGTGCTGCGGCAGCCGATGCCGGAGCAGGCGCCGGAAGAGCGAGCCACTAACTTCACCGAAGTGAATCTCGGATATGACGCTGAGCTTGCTCGCCAGGAGGCATTGCGTTGTTTGCAATGCGCCAAGCCGGCGTGCACGAATGCGTGTCCGGTGGGGGTGAAGGTCCGCGAGTTTGTGGAGCTGATCGTGGCCGGCGATTTTCTAGCAGCAGCAGCCAAAATCAGGGAAGACAACGTCCTGCCGGCGGTCACCGGGCGGGTGTGCCCGCAGGAGGACCACTGCGAGGGCGGCTGCCTGATTGGCAAGAAAGTTAAACCCCTGGGGATTGGCTACCTGGAACGCTTCGTTGCGGACTACGAGCAGCGCATGGGAGTGAAAAGCCTGCCTCAGGTTGCACCTTCGGGGAAGAAGATTGCGGTGGTAGGCAGCGGTCCATCCGGACTGACCGTGGCCGGCGACCTTGTACAGAAGGGCCACAAGGTGCGGGTGTTCGAGGCGCTACACGAACTTGGCGGCGTGCTGGTGTATGGCATTCCGGAGTTTCGGCTTCCCAAGCAAATCATCCGTGAACAACTGGATTACATGCGGGCGATGGGGGTTGAGTTCGAGACCGACGTGGTAGTTGGGCGGACGGTCACGATTGATGAACTCATGCAGGAAGAAGGTTATGACGCGGTGTTCATCGGCACCGGGGCGGGTCTGCCGGTCTTTATAAACATCCCCGGCGAGCATCTCAACGGGGTTTATTCGGCGAACGAGTTTTTGACCCGGATCAACCTGATGAAGGCGTACAAATTTCCGACTTACGACGAGCCCATGCTCGACCTGCATGGGAAAAATGTGGCCGTTATCGGCGGTGGGAATACGGCATTGGATGCGATCCGCTCGGCGCTGCGTTTGGGTGCAAGCAACGCTTATGTGATTTACCGGCGGAGCGAGGCGGAAATGCCGGCCCGCGCCGAGGAAGTGAAGCATGCCCGCCAGGAAGGTATTGACTTCCACATGCTGACCAATCCGGTTGAATTCCTGCCGGATGGCGATGGCTGGCTGGGCGCGGTCCGCTGCGTGCGCATGGAGCTGGGCGAGGCCGATGCTTCGGGGCGCAGCCGGCCGGTACCGGTGGCGGGTTCGGAGTTTGATATTCCGCTTTCGGTAGCTGTGATCGCGATCGGCACGAGCGCGAATCCAATCGTCCAGAGCACGACGCCCGGGTTGGAAAAAGACAAGCGGGGTTACATTCAGGCCGATCCTGCGACCCAGCGCACCTCGCGCAAAGGCGTCTTTGCCGGCGGCGACATCGTTACGGGCAGCGCGACCGTGATTCTTGCTATGGGAGCGGGGCGGCGTGCCGCTAAGTCCATACATGAGTACCTGGTAACGGGCGAATGGTGAGAGTTGTGATGCGGCTCACTGGCGGCGGTGGCCTTAGTCACTGCGGGTGACGGCGCGCCAGGCTGTAATAGAACGTTTGTTCGGAGCAGTTGAGAGAGGCATCACGAAGAGAAGCGCGGTGAAGAAGTACCGAGTGCATAGACGTATCAAACGACCTGGAGGCGGCCATGATAGACAGCCTGTTTTTCGCCGGTTTTGATCCCCTTCATGAAGTGCCCGAAGTGTGTACCGTCTGTTCGTTGCAGCCTCCGGTCTTCAGCTTCGACTATCACGCGTTGGGTGAAGATGGAGAACCCCAGGCGGTGAAGGGCTTTTGCTGCAAGGCATGCGCCACCGGGCTTTTGAAGAAACTGGAGCGCGTGGAATCCCAGGAATGGGCCAGCGAAGAAGCCGCTCTGGCCCAGGATGATTTCGATGTATCCGACTTTCGCAAACACCGCCTGGCTGTTTTTCCGGGCGGCAAAAGCAGCTGACCAGCTTCAAGCCGCGATTTGCGGACGGCAGTGCTGCGGTGCAGAACGAGACTGACACGATGATGGACGCTGAGAATGATACCGATTAATGAGCTTTCGTAAATCTGGAGGATACTCATATGAGTGCAGGCATTCTGACACCGCCCGGAATCAAGGTTCCGGGCGATTCTATTGAAAGCGTACTAAACACGGTTAGAGCGAAGAACCCGGCCGAGCCGGAGTTTCACCAGGCAGTGCAGGAAGTGTTCGAATCCCTGCGGCTGGTTCTGGCGAAGCATCCTGAATACCGGGCAGCCCGTATTCTGGAACGTATTGTCGAACCGGAGCGGGTCATCATGTTCCGGGTGCCGTGGTTCGACGATCAGGGCAACATGCAGGTCAACCGCGGATTCCGCATCGAAATGAACAGCGCTATTGGGCCTTACAAAGGCGGCCTGCGGTTCCATGCATCGGTGAATCTGGGCATCCTGAAGTTCCTGGCGTTCGAGCAGGTGTTCAAAAACTCGCTCACCACGCTGCCCATGGGCGGCGGCAAGGGCGGGTCTGATTTCGATCCCAAGGGCAAGAGCGATTATGAAGTGATGCGCTTCTGCCAGAGCTTCATGACCGAACTGTGGCGGCACATCGGCGCCGACACCGACGTTCCGGCAGGTGACATCGGGGTTGGTGGCCGCGAAATTGGCTTCCTCTTCGGCCAGTACAAACGCCTCGCCAACAAATTCACCGGCGTGCTGACGGGGAAGGGCCTGACTTGGGGCGGTTCCCTCATTCGCCCGGAAGCCACCGGCTACGGCTGCGTGTATTTCGCCAGCGAGATGCTGAAAAGCAAGAAAGATTCGCTCGAAGGCAAGCTGTGCCTGGTCTCCGGCAGCGGCAACGTCTCGCAATATACAGTTGAGAAGCTGCTCGATTTCGGGGCCAAGCCGCTCACCATGTCGGATTCGGATGGTGTGATCTACGATCCGGATGGATTCGACCGCGAGAAGCTGGCTTGGGTGATGGAGCTGAAGAATGTTCGCCGTGGCCGCATCCGCGAGTATGGAGAGAAGTTCAGGAAAGCGATCTTCATGCCTACGGACGTAAGGCTGGAGCACAATCCACTGTGGAACATCAAAGCGGACTGCGCTTTCCCCAGCGCCACGCAGAACGAGATCACGGCGAAAGATGCCGCCAATCTCGCGAAGAACGGCATCAAGCTGGTTGCCGAGGGCGCGAACATGCCCAGCACACTCGAAGCTACGAAACTCTTCCTGGAGGCTGGGATTTTGTACGGGCCGGCCAAGGCCGCCAATGCTGGCGGCGTCGCCACCTCGGGCCTGGAAATGGCGCAGAACAGCATGCGCCTCTCCTGGACCCGCGAAGAAGTGGATGACCGGTTGCATAAAATCATGATCGCCATCCACCGCAGCTGCTACGAGACGGCTGACATTTATGGGACCCCGGGCAATCTGGTGAACGGGGCCAACATCGCCGGCTTCATCAAAGTTGCCAACGCGATGCTGGATCAAGGCCTGGTCTGATTGTGTGGCGCGGACACTCTTGTCCGCGCAACCGGCTGTGCGGAACGGGGGTGGAGATTCTCCACCCCCGCCGCGTTCGCAAGCGGTCGTGTAACTCCGCGTGCTCTGTGTCATCCGTGGTTAGAACATCCGTGACTTACCACCCAGAACACAAGGGACGCAGAGGGGGGCAGCCATCGCATTTGCTTGCTCCGCTGCACTTAGAGTTCCAAGATGACAACTGCCACCGGACTTCCGGAACTTCCCGGCCTCAACTCACAGGCCGAGGTAGAGCGTCGCGCGGGACTCGGTCAGATCACCTGGGCCGGCCCGCTGATTGTGCTGCTGGGTCGTAGTTTCCTCATGATCGCCGTTCAAGCGCTGGTGGCTGTATGTTATCTCGTGCGGGGTCATCCCTCCCCATGGAACGCGGCCGCTCCGTGGTGGACAGTTTATGGGACGCTGGTGGACATCGGATGCCTGGCTCTGATGGCGAAGTTCACCCGCGCTGAAGGCATTCGCTTGCGTGATCTGGTAGGCAAGATGCGTTTGCGCTGGGGGCATGACTTCTTCCTGGGGGCCGGCTGCTTCGTCCTCTTCGTGTTTCTGTTTTCTGCACCCGGTTGGCTCGCGACCAAGCTCGGGTTTTCGATTTCCCAGGCCGCGATGTACCCCGGTCTCTTTTCCGAGCGCAGACTTCCGCTCTGGGCGGTGATCTATAGCTTGAGCATCTGGTGGCTTATCTGGTCGCCGACGGAGGAAATGACCTACAACGGATATGCGCTGCCCCGGCTCCAGGCGTTAACCGGCCGGAAATGGATGGCTGTATTGATGGTCGGATTCTGGTGGGCGCTGCAGCACAGCTTTTTCCCTCTTATTTTTGATTGGACTTATGTCCTCTGGCGTTTTCTGTTCTTCCTGCCGGGTGTGATCGGGGTAACGCTGCTATACCTGGGCATTCGACGGCTTCCACCGCTGATTCTTGCGCACTGGCCGATGGACATCGCGGCTGTGTTTTACACGCTGCGGTTCTGAAGGTTGATTTGGAATGAGGATTTAATGGCTTTGGCGTATCCGTCCGAGACTACGACCGATGTCGAGCGCCTGTTCGAGGGCTTCGAAAACCTGATGCCCTTCAGGGTGCACGACATCCTCCTTGTCTCGAGCCTCTATGACTCTTTCATTCTGCGGGAAGATGGCCGTCTCAGCGAACTCCTGATCGAGGAGTCGTTGGAACTGAAGCTCCAGGGTATTCCCACCATTACTCACGTCTCCAGCGGCAAGGAAGCCTTGGCATTGGCGAAAGCGCAGCCGCGCTTCAACTTGATCGTCACCAATCTCGACGTTGGGGATATGAATGCCGCGCAACTCGCCTGGGAGGCGAAGGCCGCCGGGTTGGATGTGCCGGTGGTGGTATTGGCCTATGACTACCGCGAAGTCAAGAATTTTGTGGTCCGCAACCCGGTCACCAATATTGAACGGATTTTCCTGTGGCAGGGAAATGCTCGCATTCTGATCGCCATCGTCAAGTACGTGGAAGACAAGCGCAACGTGCAGCACGATACGGATGCCATCGGCGTGCCCGTGATTCTGGTGGTCGAGGACAATATCCGCTACTACTCTTCGTTTCTGCCGGTGATTTACACCGAGCTTATCAATCAGTCGCGGCGGGTGATTCGCGAAGGAATCAACGCGGCGCATCGGTTGCTGCGCATGCGGGCCCGGCCTAAAATCCTGCTCTCCTCGAACTATGAAGATGCCCTGGCGCAGGTGATGAAGTACCGGAAATATCTGCTGGGCGTGGTGTCGGACGTCGAGTTCCCGTGCCAAGGAGGGCTGCTTCCTGAAGCCGGATTCGAACTGGCGCGCACGGTGCGCGAGGTTGTGCCAGATGTTCCTATTGTGCTTCAGTCCAGCCGGACAAAGTTCAAAGCGCGGGCGCAGGCCGAAGGCTATTCATTTCTCCGCAAGCGTTCGCCCACATTGTTGCGCGATTTGCGCCGGTTCTTGATGCAGCGGTTTGCCTTTGGGGATTTTGTTTTCCGCCTGCCCGATGGCACCGAGGTGGCGCGGGCCGGAGACTTAAACGCCCTCGAAGCTTTGCTCCATGAAGTTCCCGCCGAGAGCATTGCATACCACGGGCAGAGCAACCACTTTTCCCATTGGCTGATGGCCAGAACTGAGTTCACGCTGGCGCAAAAACTCCGCCCCCGTAAAGTCTCCGACTTCGCTACCCACGAAGACCTGCGCCGCGACCTGATCCAGTCCATCGCCGAATACCGGCAGGAACAGACTGAAGTGCTCATCGGCGATTTCAAAGCGGTGACGTTCAAGGCGGTGGGCTCTTTTTTTCTGCGGATCGGGGGCGGCTCTCTGGGCGGCAAGGCGCGTGGCCTGGCTTTTGTGCGCCACCTCCTGCAGCAACACAGGATGCTGCACCGTTTTGCCGGAGTTGAAATCATGGTGCCGCCGGCCGTTGTTCTAGCCACAGATATGTTCGACCGCTTCGTGAGCGAAAATGGCCTGCTGGATTTTGCTATCCATTGCGCCGATGATGCAGAGATCCAGCGGCGTTTCGTCGCGGCGCCCTTGCCGGAGTCGCTGCAGGAATGCCTTCTGGCGTTTCTGCAAGAAGTCCGGGGCCCGCTGGCAGTGCGCTCTTCCAGCTTGCTGGAAGATTCGCAATACCAGCCGTTCACCGGGGTGTACGAGACCTTCATGCTGGGGAATCACGAATCTGGCCTCGGCCTGAGGCAGGCCCAGCTCATGGAGGCAATCAAGCGGGTCTATGCCTCCACTTTCAGCCGGCACGCGAAAGCTTACGTGCGGGCCACACCTTACCGCCTGGAAGAGGAGAAGATGGCGGTGATCCTGCAGGAGGTAGTGGGAGCGGTGCTCGGCCGCCGCTTTTATCCAGATTTTTCCGGCGTGCTGCGCTCGCGTAACTTCTACCCGATCGCGCCGGTGAGCCAGGAAGATGGAATCGCGGCGCTGGCCTTGGGTCTGGGGAGGGAGGTCGTTGGGGGAGGGAAGTGCTTGCAGTTTTGCCCGCGCTATCCGCGGAACATCATGCAGTTTTCGTCGGTGGACGATATTCTGGCAAACTCCCAAACCGAGTTTTGGGCCCTGCAGTTGGACTCCAGCTCGAACCAGGATGATCCGGCAGCCAAGTTGCGGGAGGCGCGCTTCGGGCTCGAGGCCGCGGAAGCGGACGGTACCCTGCCGTTGTTGGCCTCCACTTACTCCCGGGAGAATCACGCCATCTACGACGGATTGAGCCGCCCAGGAACTCGCATTGTGAGTTTTGCGCCCGTGCTCAAGCATGGTGTTTTTCCGCTGGCCGCGATCCTCAACCGCCTCATGAAAATCGGTGAAGACGCGTTCGGACGGCCAGTAGAGATCGAATTCGCGGTGCGGTTGCCGCACGCTCCCTCCGAGACAGCCAATTTTGGATTTCTCCAGATTCGCCCGCTGGTGCTCTCACGCGACGGGGAGGATGTAAGCGCCGAAGAGGTTGACCCAACCCAACTGGTCTGTCGAAGCTCCAAGGTGCTGGGCAACGGCCGCATTCAGGATTTGCGTGACGCCGTGGTGGTGGATGTTCAGCGCTTTGAGCGATCCCGTAGCCAGCAAGTGGCCCAGGCAGTTACCTACTTCAATGCAAAACTCAGGGAGCAGCGCACTCCCTATTTGCTGATCGGAGTTGGGCGCTGGGGATCGGATGACCCGTGGCTCGGGATACCGGTGACCTGGGACCAAGTCTCGGGCGCGCGCGTGATGGTGGAAGCGGGCTTGCGCGATTTTCGCGTGACCCCGTCGCAGGGAAGTCATTTCTTCCAGAATCTTATGGCGTTTCGGGTCGGATACTTTACTGTGAACCCAGATCTTGGCGAGGGCTTTGTGAATTGGGACTGGCTCGCCGCCCAGCCAGCGGTCGAGGAGCAGGGCTGCGTCCGCCATCTTCACTTTAAAGCGCCGCTGGTTGTGATTATGGAGGGCAAGACCAGCGAGGGAATGATCTTTAAATCGGACGGGTTAGTGGCGTGAGCGCAACTTTGTCGGATCCGCAATACTCCATCTGGTGAACCCCCGGGACTGAGTCCGGAACCCCTAACTACAGAGGACATAGCCGTCACCACGGTTGTTATTGGTACTCCCTGTGATGCCCCGCACTCCGGCTGGTGTTCAAGGTCACAGCCGTATCCTTCTGACAGGCCTGTAATCAATAAGGGCGATTTATAACCACCCACAAATCCCACGCCCGCGGGGGAATCCATGAGAGATGAAGACCTGCTCAAGTGCCCACTGCTTCAGGGACTCGATGTCATGCACCGGGCTGAACTGATCGGCATACTAAATGGCTGCAATCTCCGTGAGAAGCTGGAGAGATGCTTAACCGAAGTGGAGCACACCACTGACGCGGCAAAAGTGCCAGTGACTATCGGCGCTAAGCAGCCAGAGCCGCTGGATTTCGAGAAGGAGGTCCACAACTGGAACACTGCTGTTCCCCTGTGGCGCAGAAGCTCGAAAGAGTAACCATTAGCAAGTTGGAGGGCCTCCAGGAGGTGCTTTATGGCGATATTAATGCTTCTTGGAATCGCTGTCGCAGCATTTGTAATCGGAGTTATTCTGTTCCGGTCCATTCCCGCAATCAGCGCGTATTTCACTTATCGCGGCAAACGGCTTATCACCTGTCCCGAAACGCACGACACCCAGGCAATTGATGTGGCTGCAAGAAAAGCTGCCCTCACCGCAATTTTTGGCGACCCCAAACTAAAGTTAGACCGCTGCACCCGCTGGCCCGAGCGGCAGGACTGTGGCCAGCAGTGCCTCCAGCAGGTGGAAGCCGATTCACAGAATTGCCTGCTGTGGAACATCGTATCGAACTGGTATGAGGGCAAGCGCTGCGTCTATTGCCACAAACGGTTTGGACCTCTTGGGCACCTGGACCATGCGCCGGCTTTGCTGGGACCGGATGAAAAGACGGTGGAGTGGAAACAGTTCCGGCCGGAACAGCTTCCTGAAATCTTTGGCACATATCGGCCAGTCTGCTGGAATTGCCACGTGGCTGAGACTTTTCGCCGAGTGCACCCAGAGCTGGTGGTAGAGCGGCATCGGGATGTTCACCACTCTGTCTAAGCGATCCTTGAGCGCCATGCCGTCGGAACCCGGTAGAGCCATACCTTGACTCGGGTTTGTCACGCCGGCTGGTAGCGGCCGAGATGGCTCTTGACGGCTACCGAGAGCCGCCGCACGCCTTCCCGAATTTGCTCCGCCGTGGGCTTGGAGAAATTCAGCCGCATGTGACGGCGAGCTTCCTGACCCTCCCAGGCATAGAAGGCATCTCCAGGCACAAATGCAACTTTCTCTTCCAGCGCCGAGCGGAAGAGCTCCCGGCAATCCGCACCCGGCGGCAGAGTCACCCACAGAAACAAGCCGCCTTGCGGCCGGGTCCAGCTTACCTCCGCAGGGAAAAACTCCTGCAGCGCTTCCAGCATCGCGTCGCGGCGCTGGCGGTAAACCTGGCGGATCATCCTCACATGGTCATCAAGGAAGCCGTCGCGCGCGACTTCGTACGCCACCCATTGGATAAACGTCGAGGTGTGCAGGTCCGCGCCCTGCTTCAACAGAACCAGCTTACGGATCACATCCGGTGGGGCCACGATCCAGGCCAGGCGAATGCCGGGCGCCAAGGTCTTGGAGAACGTGCTCAGGTAAATGACGTTGCCGAGCGAGTAACCATTGTCACGCCGCAGGTTTTCCCGGTCCACGACCACCAGCGGCGGCAGGTGTTCGCCCTCGTAGCGAAGCTGGCCGTATGGATCGTCTTCGATGATCGGGACCCCGTAACTGTCGGCCAGCAGGATCAGCTCATGCCGCCGCCCTTCCGAGAGAGTGACTCCTGCGGGATTCTGGAAATTCGGAAGAATATACATGAACTTTGGGGCAGAACGTAGAGCCTCCTCCAGAAGCTCAGTGCGCAGGCCTTCTTCATCCACTGGGACCGAAACGTATTGCGCCCCATAAACATTGAACGCCTGCAAGGCACCGAGGTAAGTGGGCGCCTCAACCAGGACATGGTCGCCGGAATTGATCAGCAGTTTGCCGATCAAATCGAGCGCCTGCTGCGAGCCCGAGGTAATGAGCACGTTCTCAATTGAAGCCCGAATTCCGTAACGGCCGATGTGGCGGGCTATCATCTCGCGCAGCGGCTGGTAGCCTTCGGTCGCGCCATACTGCAGAGCAGAAGCGCCGGAATGATCGAGCACTTTGAGGCAGGCCTCTTCGAAACGCTGAATGGGGAACACGTCGGGGGAAGGCAGTCCTCCCGCGAAAGAGATGACATCCGGCCGCTCAGAAACCGTCAGCAGCTCACGAATCGCCGAGCTGTTCACTCGTTCCATGCGGTAGGCGTAGCGGGACTTCCAAATCGTTGACATAACTGTGATCCTCCCGCCCGGCGAAATTTTCGCAGCGCCTTACCGCGATAGCGCGGTTTCCGGAATACGCGCTGCCGATTCCGTCTCCTGGGCGTCCACCACCGCGATCGCGGCCACGTGCACAATCTCTTCTACCGCCGCGCCCCGCGCCAGCAAATGCACCGGCTTGCTCATTCCCATCAGGATCGGGCCCAGTGCTTCCGCTCCGCCCAGCTTCATCAACAGCTTGTAGGCGATATTGGCGGAGTTCAAGTCCGGGAAGATCAGGATATTGGCCCCGCCTTTGAGCGAGCTGAACGGATAAGTCTGCTCCAGCATTTCCGCTGATACCGCCACGTCGGCCATGACCTCGCCGTCCGCGATCAGCGTCGGGTCGGCGCGGTGCAGCAGTTCAACAGCTCTGCGCACTTTTTCGCACTGTGGGTGCTTGGTGCTGCCGAAGCTGGAGAACGAGAGCATGGCTACACGCGGCACCACGTTGAAGCGGCGGGCAGTCTCTGCTGTGCACAGCGCAATTTCCACCAGATCTTCTGCGGTCGGGTCGATGTTTACGCTGGTGTCGGCTAGAAAGTAGAGATCTCCGGTGCGCATCACCAGGGGGTAGCAGCTGGAGACTTTGTGCAGGCCCTCGCGCATGCGAACGATCTGCAGCGCCGGTCGGATGGTATCAGGGAAGTGCTGCGTAACCCCCGAAACCAGCGCGTCGGCGTCGCCCATGCGCACCATCATGGAAGCAAACACGTTGGGGTCATTGATCAGGCTACGTGCTTCGGTAAGCGCCACGCCGCGGCGCTGGCGGAGTTGGAAGAGTTCCTGCACGTACTGCTCGCGAAGCAGAGAAGTCGCGGGGTTGATGATCCTCATCTCTGCCAGATCCAGTCCCAACTCGATGGCCTTGGAGTGGACGATTTCAGGATCGCCCAGCAGCAGCGGGATGGCGATTTTCTCTTCCATCAGGCAGTGTGCGGCCCGCAGAATTTTCTCGTTCTCGCCTTCAGGAAAAACCACCTGCTTCGGCCTGGCCTGCGCTTTGTGAATCATCATGCGCGAGATTTCGTGGGCCTTGCCCAGGCGGCGCTCCAGTTGCTCGCGGTAAACGTTAAGGTCCAGTGGTTCGCGGGCGACTCCGGTCCGCATAGCGGCTTCGGCAACAGCCGAAGCCTCCCAGATCAGCACGCGAGGATCGAAAGGTTTAGGTATCAGATAGTCGGGGCCGAATTGGAGGCGTTCCACGCCGTATGCGCGGTAGACTGCGTCGGGCACATCTTCTTTGGCCAGTGCCGCCAGGGCGCGGGTGGCCGCCAGTTTCATTTCTTCGTTGATGGCGGTTGCCCGCACGTCGAGGGCGCCGCGAAAGATGAAGGGAAATCCGAGCACGTTGTTGACCTGGTTGGGAAAGTCCGAGCGCCCGGTGGCAACGATTACATCAGGGCGGCTGGCCTTGGCTTCTTCGTAGGTAATTTCCGGGTCCGGGTTGGCCATGGCAAATACAATCGGGTCGGAGGCCATGGATTGGATCATCTGGCGCGTGACCGCGCCTTTCACGGAGCAACCGGCAAACACATCCGCGCCCCTGATCGCCTCTGCAAGAGTACGGAGATTCGACTCATGCGCGAAGCGCTCTTTGTACGGGTTCATTCCTTCCTTGCGGCCCTTGTAAATCACTCCCTTGGTATCGCACAGGGTGATGTTCTCACGTTTCACTCCCAGGCGAACGTAGTGCTCGGCGCAGGCAATGCCCGACGCTCCAGCGCCGTTGAATACCACTCGCACCTTGCTGATGTCTTTTCCCACAAGCTCCAACGCGTTCAACAGCGCCGCTCCTGAAATAATCGCGGTGCCATGCTGATCATCGTGGAAGACCGGAATCTGCATAGTCTTGCGCAGCGTTTCCTCGATGTAGAAGCACTCAGGCGCTTTGATGTCCTCGAGGTTGATGCCACCAAACGTCGGCTCGAGCAACTGGCAGACCTTGATGATTTCGGCAGGATCACGAGTATCGAGCTCAAGGTCGAATACATCAACATCGGCGAAGCGTTTGAAGAGCACGCCCTTGCCTTCCATGACCGGCTTTCCTGCCAGGGCACCAATATCGCCAAGCCCCAGTACCGCCGTGCCGTTGCTCACCACTGCCACCAGATTGCCGCGTGCCGTGTACTTAAAGGCGTCCTGCGGATGTTTCTGAATTTCCAGGCAGGGTTCCGCAACCCCAGGCGTGTAGGCCAGGCTCAAATCGCGTTGCGTGCGGCACGGTTTGGTAGGCACCACTTCAATTTTTCCCGGACGCGCACCGTCGTGGTAATCAAGCGCCTGCTGTCTATTCACTGACATAAGTTCTCCTCTGTGGCCGGGGGTGGCCACAAAACCGCGCTGCGAGGTACGGCAAAGCGCAAACCATCCACAGGGGCAGTGTGTTCTCATCCCGACCGGGTTTCGACCAACCTGGTCACAGCGGCGCGTGATTGAGGTCACATCACGCGAAGAATATGCGGCATAGTTTTTTCCGCACACTCGGGAGGCCGTGGCAGAGGGAAATCACGCTCTGCAAAAACAGACAGCAGTCACGGTCTGAAATTCGCCAGGTGACGCCATGTGCTACTGCGGAAGAAAGACTGTGCCAGTGCAGCGCAGCCGGTTCTGTCTCAACAATTTACTTAGTTTTGCGTAGATTACAGGCCGGCTGTGATCCCAATCACACCCAGGCGTGCGACTGGACATCGCGCAAATCCGGACTCATCCTCGACAATAATCAGCAGCGGAAGTTGGGAAGGAGGCGGTCATGATGCTGGCCTACCGACTCGTGCGTTTCATCGAGACCCACGCCGAATCTCTCGCCGCTGCCCTGCTCGAAAGGGTGCAAAAATCGCCCCTGACGCCAGGGTATGCGAACGTCCCCCCACAAGAGCTGAAACAACGGGTCTACGAAATTTACAACCATTTGGGTGAATGGCTATTGGGCAAGAGCGAAGCCGAGATCGAACGGCGCTATCTGGAGATCGGCGCACGCCGCGCCCATCAACACGTGCCCTTTAGCCAACTTGCCTGGGCAATCATTCTCACCAAGGATAATCTCTGGGATTTCCTAAAAAAGGAGTTGGTCCTGGATCGCCCCGTGGAAATCTTCGGCGAACTGGAATTGTTACAACTTCTCGACCAGTTTTTCGACCGTGCGATTTACTATGGCGCCGTAGGGTACGAATGCGTGGTCGTTGAGCGGTCCACGCCTGGCGCCCGGCAGATGGCAAAAACCGGATAAGGAGCCTACCGCGGATGTTCTGGCAAAGCGAATACAAGAGCAAGCTGAAAACGGCTGACGAAGCCTTGCAGTGCGTGCGGTCCGGAATGCGGGTTTACATTCAGCCGGGGTGCGCTGAGCCGGAGACCTTGGTGGAAGCCCTGATGCGGCGCGGACCGAGTGTGCACGAGGTAGAAGTGGTGCACATGATGACCATGGGATGCGCCCCCTACGTCGCGCCGGAAATGGCCGGGCATTTCCGGCATAACGCCATCTTCATCGGCCCCAACGTGCGCGACGCCATCAACGAAGGCCGGGCCGATTACACCCCAATCTACCTCAGCGAGATCGAAGAACTGTTTGAGAGCGGCGCCATGCCGATTGATGTCGCCCTTCTCGAACTCTCTCCGCCTGACACCCATGGTTTTTGCAGTTTTGGGGTCGGCGTGGATACCTCGCTCACGGCCGCCAAATGTGCCCGCTATGTGGTCGCACAGATCAACGACCAGATGCCGCGCACTTATGGCGACAGCTTCATCCACGTCAGCAAGATTGATGTACTGGTGGACTCCTCGCGTCCTCTATGCGAAGCCAAGAAGCCCAAAGCGACTGACGTGCACGTCGCTATCGGCAAGAACGTGGCCAGCCTCATCGAAGACGGAGCCGTGCTGCAGACAGGCATCGGAGCCGTCCCTGAAGCTGTGCTGTCGTTCCTGATGGACCGCAAAGACCTTGGGGTGCACAGCGAATTGGTGGCAGACGGCGTAATCCCGCTGATCGAGGCGGGCGTGATCACCGGCGCGCGAAAAAATTTCAAGCCGCGCAAGATTATCGTCGGCTTCGTTCTGGGTACGCGCAAGATGTTCGACTTCGTAGACAACAATCCGATTTTTGAGTTTCATCCCACGGCTTACACCAACCACCCGGCTTCCATCGCCCGCAACGACAACATGGTGGCGATCAACTCGGCGCTGCAGATTGATCTCACTGGGCAGGTATGCTCCGATTCCATTGGCAACCAGTTCTACAGCGGCATTGGCGGCCAGGTGGATTTCCTGCGCGGCGCCGCGTATTCCAAGGGCGGGAAACCGATCATCGCTCTCTCTGCCACCGCCAAGAAAGATACGGTATCGCGCATTGTCCCCATGCTGAGCCCCGGCGCTGGCGTGGTCACTTCGCGCGGCTTGGTGCGTTATGTAGTAACGGAGTACGGCGTGGCCTATTTGCACGGCAAATCAATCCGTGAACGGGCGAAAGCCCTGATTGAGATCGCGCATCCCAAGTTTCGCGAGCATCTTTACCAGTACTGTGAAAAGACAAATTGGCTGCAGCGCTCCCATGTGGCCGAACTTACATTGTCGAAGTGAACGTTTCGAGCTGAGGCATCTCGAGGTGAACCATGGCAGCGGGTCCGCGCGGCAAAGTCACCATCAGTGAAGAGGAGTGTAAAGGTTGCGGGCTGTGCATCGAATCCTGCCCGCCAAAATGCCTGGTGCTGGCGCCCGAATTGAGTTCTTATGGCGTGCACCCGGCGCGCTACATCGGGAAGGATTGCACCGGCTGCGGCATTTGCTTCTATTGTTGTCCTGAGCCGGGCGCGATCACCGTGTATCGGCGGCTTTCTCCACCCAAGCCAGTCTTCTCTTTGCAGGGAGGCGAACATGCGGCAACTGTGTAAAGGCAATGTTGCAGTGATGAAAGCCGCGCTGCTGGCCGGTTGCCGTGCCTATTACGGCTATCCAATCACCCCCGCGAGTGAAATCGCAGAATCCGCCGCACTCTACCTTCCGCAAACCGGCGGCACGTTTGTGCAGGCGGAGAGCGAAGTCGCCGCCATCAACATGGTGTACGGCGCAGCTGCGGCCGGGACCCGGGTTATGACAGCTTCCTCTGGCCCCGGCCTCAGCCTCATGCAGGAAGGAATTTCTTATCTTGCCGGCGCCGAGCTGCCTTGCGTGATCGTGGACATGATGCGCGGCGGCCCTGGATTGGGCAACATCGCTCCCGAGCAAGGCGACTATTTTGCCACCGTGAAGGGCGGTGGCCACGGGAACTATCGCAACCTGGTGCTGGCCCCGGCGTCGGTGCAGGAAATGGCCGATCTCACCATGCTGGCCTTCGATCTCGCTGACAAGTACCGCAATCCCGCCATTGTGCTGGCTGACGGTTTTGTAGGGCAGATGATGGAGCCTCTCGATCTCGAATATCGCGAGATCACGCCGCCCGAAAAACTGTGGGCCGTGAAAGGTACGCCCGAGACGCGAGCCAACCTGGTGAGCTCGATTTATCTGGAGCCCGATGATCTTGAAGCCCATGAGCGCGAGTTGGAGGCGAAGTACCTCCGTGCTCAAAGAGACGAGCCTCGTTGCGAACTTTACAGGAGCGAAGACGCGGACGTTCTGGTTGTGGGATATGGCATTGTGTCGCGCGTGCTGCGCTCTATGGTCGAACAGGCCCGCGCCAATGGGTTAAGAGTCGGCCTGTTACGCCCCATCACGCTGTGGCCATTTCCTTCAAAGCAGCTTGTCCAAGCGGCGGCGGGTGCTTCGCAGGTGCTGGTGGTGGAGTTGAGTAATGGCCAAATGCTCGAGGACGTCCAGTTGGCGTTGCAGGGACGGCAGCGGGTGGATTTTTACGGGCGGGTGGGCGGCAACGTGCCTTCCGCAGAAGAGCTGTACGCACAGGTTGAGGAGCGGGTGTCCGCGACTGCTTGAACGCAGGTTACGATGCGGCCTGAATCAGGGAAGCCGCTGGAGGAACGCAATGGCGAATGAGAATGGAACCGGGGTCATGGAATCCGAAGCCGGCGCAGATGTGTATTCGACCGTTCACTCTAAGTCCGAGGTCTTCTACGACCTCTACGACCGCAAGTCGGAACTCAAGCACCAAACCCATTATTGCCCCGGTTGCGGGCACGGCATCGTGCACAAGTTGATTGCGGAAGCCCTGCAGGGCATGGGTTTGCAGGACAACACCATACTAGTAAACCCGGTCGGTTGTTCGGTTTTCGCCTACTACTATTTCGACGTTGGAAATGTACAGGTGGCGCATGGGCGCGCTCCCGCGGCTGCAACCGGAATTAAGCGCGCATGTCCAGACAAAATTGTCATCGCCTACCAGGGAGACGGTGATCTGGCAGCAATTGGTACTGCGGAAATCGTGCATGCCGCCAACCGCGGCGAAAAGATCACTGTGTTCTTCGTGAACAATGGCATCTATGGGATGACCGGCGGCCAAATGGCCCCTACAACTCTTGTCGGACAGAAGAGCACAACTTCTCCCTGGGGGCGTCGCCCGGTGAACGAGGGCTATCCGCTGCACATGGCGGAGCTGCTGGCCACGCTGGAAGCGCCGGCGTACATCGAACGAGTGGCGTTGGCAGACAACAAGAACATCATGCGGGCGCGGCGCGCGGTGCGTAAGACCCTGGAGACCCAGCGCGATGGAGGCGGCTTTTCATTCGTTGAAATCCTTTCTCCTTGCCCGACCATCTGGGGCAAAGATCCGGTTGCGGCCCGGCAGTGGGTGCTGGACAAAATGATGCCGGTATTTCCACTGGCGGTGTTTCGTGACCGCAAGTCCGAAGTGACCAACAACGTTCCGCCCCACCGCACGGTCGCGGAAGTTCTTAGTCTTGCCGAAGCAGGCGCTGCTGTGCCGAGCAAGTCCAAACGCGCCCACCACTTCAAGGACTTGACTATCAACATTGCCGGCTTCGGCGGGCAAGGCGTACTGCTGCTGGGGCAATTGCTGGCCGAGATGGGTATGCGCGAAGGCCTGGAGGTGAGCTGGCTGCCATCCTATGGCCCGGAGATGCGGTCCGGGAGCGCTCACTGTTATGTGTGTCTGTCGAAGCAGCGGGTGGGCTCGCCGCTCACCTCACGTCCTGATGTGCTGATCGCGATGAACGAAATTTCGCTGCGCAAGTTCGCGGCGCAGATGGCTCCTGGCGGGCTGGTGCTCTACAACGGTGAGAGCCTGCCGGTCGATTTCAACCCGCCCGAAGCCCGAGTGTTCTGTATCCCGGCGGGACAATTTGCCGATAATCTCGGCTCAGTGAAAGTTGCCAATGTCGTCATGATGGGAGCGCTGCTGGAAGAAACCGAGTGCCTCTGCCCCGCGACCGCCATGAATGTGCTGGAAGACAAGATCAAGAAAGCGGATATCCTTGAGATTGATCGGCGGGCCCTCGCCGCTGGCAGGGAATATGTAGACCGGATGGCGCACGTCGGCGGCTTGGATCAGCCAGATGGTTTTGCCAGTTAACGAATAATGCAGGTTCCTTCTCTTGCACTGTAGAGTTTCCTTTGCGTACTTAGCGGTCTCTGCGGTCAGGATTTTCCACCGCAAAGTTGCGGAGCGAGCCAAAGTCTAAAACCCATCAGTCCCGCTCATTTCCTCGCGGCCACAAATCGAAGCGAGGCTGAATTCATGCAATAGCGAAGGTAGGTTGGCGCCGGGCCATCGTTGAATACGTGGCCAAGGTGTGCATCGCACTCGGTACAGGAAACCGCAGTTCTTGGCATGGCCAAAGTCGTATCGCTGGTAGTGCGAATGTTTTCGGGCGCAACGGGTGACCAGAAGCTGGGCCAGCCGGTGCCGGAGTCGAACTTGGTAGTTGAACTGAACAGCGCATTACTGCAACAGATGCAGCGATAAAGCCCTGCATCGTGCAAGTTCCAGTACTCTCCAGTATAGGCAATCTCGGTATCGGCATGTCGGGTAATCTCGAAAGCGCCGGGAGAGAGTTGTTTTCGCCATTCATCTTCCGCTTTTGCAATTTTAGGGACGCGAACCGTTTGCAGGCGCTCGCCCGAACCGGAAAACTGCACAATCGTGACTTCCACAGGTGGCCCTTGAGGCGCAGTGGCCTGCACAAAGCGGGGTTTTCTGAGCGACCAGAAGATGAGGCCCGCAGCGGCCGAGGCTGATGTCGCGAGGAAGACCCTCCGTCTGACATTCACCACTTCTTGCTTCTTGTCGAGATCAGATTCGAACATCGTTGCTGCCTTTCGGAGATCGGAGAAGTGCTCCCAGTTGCTCTCCGGCCCCTCGAATGCTCTCACTTTTCCGTATAGAGATTGGGAAACTCCTGCCGGAGGTGCACCACTTTCGGTGCATCGTTATAAACGATGTACGGATCGTTTGGATGAAGTGCGGCGTAGTTCTGATGGTAAGCCTCCGCCGGATAGAAGGCTACGAGCGGAACTATTTGAGTCACGATTGGATGCGCGAACACGCTGGCTTTCTCCAGCTGTGCGATGTAGGCGCGAGCAACGGATTCCTGTTCGTTATTGCCGTAGAAAATGGCCGAGCGGTACTGGCTGCCGTAATCGGGTCCTTGGTGATTAAGCTCAGTGGGATCGTGGGCCACGGAGAAAAACACGCGCAGCAGTTCGCCGTAGGTGATCTGCGAGGCGTCGTAGGTGACCATCACCGACTCGGCGTGGCCGGTATCTCCAGTGCTGACAGTTTCATACTCGGCGGTGTTGCGTGCCCCGCCGGAGTATCCGGAAGTCGCGCTGATCACGCCTTTCACGTGCTGGAAAACGGCCTGAACGCCCCAGAAGCAACCTCCCGCGAAAACCGCGATTTGTTTGGTGTTGGCGGTGGCAAGAGAGGCGTCCATTGCAGGAGCAGGCAGCGCTGTGCTCCGCGTGTCGGCTGCCCGGCAAGTGGTGAGGCCGCCAACGGTGAGGACCAGCGATATTGTAAGGAGACGCAGCGTTACGGCCGACATAAAAATTCCTCCATCATTCGCGCCTGATTCGGCGATTCATTCGGCAAGGTGGCCCAAATGCTCCTGTTGTGAAGATTCACTGGCGGGTGAAAAGTTACGAAGAAAAACGTAATCTCGACCCGCCGGCGCATGTGTCCGCCTTCAAATTCGCCCGCCCTCAGAATGCCTACCGCGTTGGACACACGGTGTCTGGAGTAACCTCGTAAGAAGCGGCCAATGCGCCGCCGCTGCAAAAACCTGTTACTCTTTCAATCCAGCAAAATACCCATATGAGTGCGCCAGTCACAATGCGGCAGATCGCCGAGCGCGCCGACGTCTCCATCGGCACGGTTTCGCACGTCATTAATGATACGGCGAAGGTGCGAGAAAAGCTGCGGCAGCGCGTGCTGGAAGCGATCCGCAGCCTGGGTTACCAGCCGAGCCAGTTGGCGCGCGGTCTGCGCCGCAACCAGACCAGCATGTTGGGCATGATTATTCCCGACATCACGAACCCCTTTTTCCCGGCGGTGGTGCGCGGCGTGGAAGATGTCGCTTACAAACGCTCCTACCGGGTGGTGCTTTGCAATACGGACAACGATCCCGATAAAGAGATGTCCTATCTCAACGAGCTGCGGTCCTATCGGCCCGCGGGGCTGCTGGTGATTCCCGCCGCGGAAAGCGAAATCGCCACGCCGTTGAAATCGCTGGCTGCTTCCGGGCCACCCGTGGTTTGTCTGGACCGCCGTCCCAGCGGGTGGAATGGAGACCTGGTTTCCGTAGCGAACGAGGTCGGTGCGTACCGGGCAACGCGGCACCTGTTGCAGATGGGGCACAAGCAATTGGCTGTAATCACGGGCCCTTTGCACCTCACCAATGCTTCGGAGCGGCTGCGGGGCTTCAAGCGCGCCGTGGCCGAGGCCAAGATAAATATCGAGCCGGAATATATTCAGGAAGCGCGCTTCGAGCGCAATAGTGGATATGAAGCTGCCATGCGTTTGCTGAGAATGCTGCCGCGCCCTACGGCGATCTTTGCCTGTAACGACTTGATGGCGCTCGGGGTGCTTCTGGCCGCGCGAGAGTCAGGTTTGCGCTGTCCAGAGGAGCTGTCAATCGTAGGTTTCGACAATCTGGATTTCAGCGAGTTCACCGCCCCGGCCCTGACTTCGGTGCACCAACCAGGGTACCAACTCGGCACCACCGCCGCCCGGCTTCTGCTGGAGCGCATTGACGGGTTGAAGCAGCCGCCGAAAAAGATAGTGCTGCAGACAGAACTCAAAATTCGCAACTCAGTTGGTCCGGTGCTCAGCGTGACCTCGAGTTCTTCCGCTAGGCACAAGCAGCGTTACGCTGAGGTCTCCAAGCCTCGTTGACGACGTGCTCGTCCTCTTCGATCCAAAAGCGCAAACCTCAGCATCCCTGGGCGCGCCCCGTTTACAGCCAACACTTTGAATAGCGTAAACTACGCGTTTCGCCCCGTTTGCGGCCTTGCACTTTTATTCGGGAAGGGACCATGAAAATCTGTGTGCTGGGGCTCGACTGCGCAGCCCCAGAAATTGTCTTCGGAGACGAACGTCTTCGCAACTTGCGACGCCTCATGCAACAGGGAACGTGGGGTCGCCTGGAGAGCGTCATTCCGCCTATCACCGTTCCGGCCTGGATGTGCCTCTCTACCAGCCAGGACCCGGGTTCGCTGGGCGTTTATGGTTTTCGCAATCGGACGAGCCATTCTTACGGCGGGCTTGGTGTTACCGATTCCACCAACATTCAAACACCAGCCATCTGGGATTACCTGGCGGAAAGCGGGAAGCGCTCGATCATCGTGGGCGTTCCGCCCGGATTTCCACCGCGAAAGATCAACGGCATCAGCGTGGGCTGCTTTCTCACGCCCGATTCCGACACCGACGAATTCACCCATCCGCCCGAGATCAAGAAAGAGATCACGGAGCTTGTTGGCCACTATCCCACCGATGTTGCTGGCTTTCGCACCGATGATAAAACCTGGCTCCGCGAGCAGATTTTCGATATGAGCCGGAAGCAGTGGAAGGTGGTCCGCCATCTGCTCACGCAAAAAGGGTGGGACTACTTTCATTTTGTGGACATTGGCCTCGACCGCGTGCACCACGGTTTCTGGGATTGCCACGACAAGCAGCACATTCACTACCGGCCGGGAAATCCCTACGAGAATGTGATCCCCGATTATTATTTGTGGCTGGACCAGCAGATCGGCAGCATCGTCGAATTGCTCAATAAAGACACTGTGCTGCTCGTGGTTTCCGATCACGGCGCGCAGCGTCTGGACGGCGGCTTTGCGGTGAACGAGTGGCTTATCAGCGAAGGATTGCTTGTGCTGAATGAGCCGTCACCGTCACAGGTGACTCCCTTTGCCAAGCTAAAAGTGAATTGGGCAAAGACGAAAGTCTGGAGCGAAGGCGGCTACTATGCGCGCGTGTTTTTCAACGTGGAGGACCGCGAGCCGCGCGGCATTATTCCAGCCTCGCAATATGAGTCGTTTCGCAACGAAATGAAGCAACGCTTCGAGGCGCTTACTGACCACAAAGGCCGCCCGCTTAATTCGCAGGTATTCAAGCCTGAGGAGATTTACCACAGCGTGCGCAACGTCGCGCCCGATTTGATTGTGCACTTTGGCCGTCTGTATTGGCGTTCCATCGGCAGCGTGGGGCACGGGCGCTTTCATCTCGAAGAAAACGACACCGGCCCTGACGCCTGCAACCACGCGCAGTTTGGCATGTTCATTCTCACAGCCCCAAACAGCCCGCTGCACGGGGAGTTTCAGGGCGCCAGGCTGCTGGATATTGCGCCGACGTTGCTCGATCTGGCGGGTTATGAAATTCCCGCAGCGATGCAGGGCCGTTCATTGGTTAGAGGCGGGAATTGAGGCTTTATTTGCCGGCGGCGGCCGCGGCGGCTATAGTCCACGGCTTGCCGTCGTAGTACGAAGGCAGCTTCAAGCCAAACAGCTTAAGGATCGTCGGGGCCACATCCACGATGCCTGGTTTTTCCGCCGTGATCTGGCGATTGCAGAAGAGCACTCCGGGAACCAGCCGCGGATCCACGCAGTGGTCGCCGCTCCAGGCTTTCGTGTTGTCTTCGAAAATCGTGCCGGTTACTTTGCCCATCACGGAGTCCCATGAAGCGCGGTACCCCGCGCCGTAGCCGACGATCAGGTCGGGCGCGTTATCAACGTACGGCCCTGCGTACACGCCGTCACAATCGAACATTCCGGTGATCGCGACCGAACCCAAGGCTGGATCCACCAATCCGTCTAACCTGGCGCGGAGTTCTTCCTTCAGCGCTTCGCTTTCCACGCCTGTTTCAACAATTCCTTCACGCTCGCGGCCCTTCACATTCAGATAGAGTCCATTCAATCCCATGGTGTAGGCATGGGTGTGCGACCAATCCACATCTTCGAACCAATCGCCGCTTTCAGTTTTCCCCTCTTTCAACGTCAGATAGCCGTTCTGGTGCAGCCATGCATTCACGTTTACGCAGCGCGCGAACGACTTGAACCCGTGGTCGGAAATCACCAGCAACAGGGTCTGGTCGTCAATCTGCTCCATCACGCGGCCAATCAGGTTGTCCATGCGGGCGTACAGTTCCTGGATCACGCTAGGGCGCTGCTCCTTCGGAACACCCTTCGCTGCGGGATGCCCGTCCTCCAGATATCGCCAAAACATGTGTTGCACGCGGTCGGTAGTGTCGAAGACGCACGCGCACAGGCCCTGCGGGGTCTTTTCCAACGCATCGAAGAACATGCGCTCGCGGTCTTCGTGATTGCTGTAGCATTGGGCCAGAAAAGCCTGATCGTCGAGCACTTCCTCGTTAAGGGCCCAAGTATCTTCCGCCAACCCAAGCGTAGCGTATGGGCCAAAGAGTTTCGCCAGATAAATCGAGTACGTCACCGGATGTGAAATGGGCAGGTCCGGCCGCCCCGGATCAATATTTACTGGGGTCACATAGACTTCCACCTCGGGTGAAACCTCTTTCAAATAGAAACGGCAGATGCCGCGCGCGCTGAAACCCAAGCCAGCCTTGAACTTCACCGGGACCCATTCGGAATACTCACCGACCTTGAGAGTGAGCGTTTCCGAATCCACTTTGACGCGCGCTTGTTCCCGGCCAACGTCAGGAAGGATCTCAAACTGCGCCCGCAACTCGGCCCCCGAGCCCAAAGGGTCCTCTGGACCGGGAATGTAAGTGCGGAAAATATTCCCCTCTCGCTCGATGGGAATTCGTACGCCACCTTCACGAAACTTATCGCCTACGCTCCGCGTGCTGCAAAAGCAGAATGTTCCCTGACTGCCTTTCAGGTCAGGAACGCACATGCCGGAGAGAAGAACCCCGGGAAATTTCTCCGGGGGAAACGTCACCGGTACGCGGATCACCGAGCAGAAAACTCCTGCCTTGCCGAGCCAATGCCAAAAGGGGGTTCCGCGCCGCATGCCTTTGATCTCGGGCTTGCCCAGCGGTATCGAATATTTGCCAAGGTGCAGGTGTCGCTTGGGCTCGCGGATCTGCGCCGAAGAAAGGTAAGGAAGGTAGTTGCTCAAGTCGCGGGCGAGAAAATCGTAAATATTGTGCTTGCCAGGATTCACACCGGTCTGAAACGTAGACCAGGCGACAGGAGAAATTGCGGGAAACGTGGTTCGCAGTGGACGAAAAGTTCCGCCGTCGCGCAGTTTGGCAAAATGCGGCAGCCTTCCTTCGTCAATAAAACGATTGGCCAGTTCCGGGTCCATGCCGTCGAAACCCACAATCACCACCCGTTTCACTTGCGCCTTGCCATAGGCTTTGCGCCGCCGCACCAGGCGGAATAACTGTCGAATCGGCCACGTGACCAGAGCGTAGAAGGAATAGAGGAAGGCAACAAAGATCGTCCAAAAAGACGACAGGACGGCGAATCCTGCGCCGGGGCCCGCGTAGGCATGGCTGGGAAGGGGAACAAGGAGCACCAGGAGAAGCAATGCCATGAAAGCGCCGAGCCGAATTCTCCCAACCGCGCACGACTTCATATCTTGATCCCCAGCACGCTCTTAAAGATAAACCCCGAGGTCAGCGACACAACAAAAAAGAGCAAAATCCAATTCCATTCCAGCCACACAAACGCGATCGTGCGCGGCGGATAAATTACCGCAATCGAGGAAATCGAAGTATTATCCGGCAAAGCTGCCTCACCCGAATAGAGCATTCTCTCCCAGAAGCTGTCGCGCAGCCGCACCGGGGAAAGGCGAGCAATTCCCGGCGCGACCACCACTCGCTTTGCTAACCTTTGCCCGGCGGCCCGGATATTGAGATCGTACCGGCCATAGCGGTCTGCCATCAGCCGCCACACGACTTCTTTATCGGTAATGGCGTGGACAGGAGGCGCCGAGATTACCAAGCCTGGCGGCACCTGCAATTCAATATCATTGAGCGCGTCGGCACTGTCCACAGAAGCTTCCACTAGAAAATTCTGCTCCGGGTGCAGCGGCGTCCATCCGAGATAACGGTCCATCTGTACGATGAGAAAAGTAATCGGCAGAATTGCCATCAGAAAAGGGGTGAACGCCAATCGAAGATAGCTGCCGGTGCCTATGAGGATTCGCGCATAAGCCTGCATCACAACCGGCAATTGGTCCTGAAACAGGCGCACTGCCAGCAGGTTCGCCTTCAAGCGGTCTTTTGTCCGGCCGATCGCTTTTTGATTGGAGACGTATCGAAATACCACAACCATCAAGAGGCCAATCACTACGGCAACCGCGAGCACCAAGAAGAGCGGAGCATCACCCAACGGAACCAAAGAGCCGTGAAGGGCCGAAGAAAAACGCACGATCATCGCCTCGCCCCGCACGCGGGCTCGAGCCCATTATTCAATGTAGCCCAACCCCTGCAGCCGCTTGGTCACTTTCTCTTTTGACTCCGCGCTGCCGCCCGTTTCCGGAGGCATCAGCCGCTTCACTTCCTTCTCAATTGTGTGCAGCACAAATTCGTCCACCGAAGCGTAGCCTGAGGCCTCGGCACATTCCGTGGCCCGGTCGAGCAACTCGCCTTCGATTTTTACCTTATGAGACGCCATTCCAACCTCCCGTTAGTAACCAATTCTCAGCGGCCGGACGAAAAAATAGAATTCCCTATCATATCCTTGGGTTTGCGAATTCCAAATTCCGCGAGAATCGTCGGCGCGATGTCCGTAAGCGCCGGAGTCTGCGCTGCAATCGGCCGATTGCTCAGCAAGATGCCTGGCACCAACGTGTAGTCCATGCAGTGATCGCCGCTCCAGGGATTATCGTTGTCCTGGAAAACGTCTGCCGGAAATTCCCCAAGAATGGTCTGCCATCCGGCGCGGTACTTGCGGTTGTAGCCGACTAAAAGGTCCGGCCCTTGCTCTGCATACGGGCCCTGGTAGACCTCGCTGGCAAGATCAACCCGCGTGATCGCGGGAGTGTTGTTCTGCGGGTCGCGCACTGCCAGCAACTTTTCTTTGATCTCTCGCAGCAAAGCCTCGGCCTGCGCCCCTGGCTCAACAATTCCTTCGCGCTCGCGCCCGCGCAAATTCAGGTACAAGCCGTTCAGCCCTAGCCCGTAGGCCCTGGTGCGGCTCCAATCCACATTGGCAAACGCCTCGTTAGAATCAGCGGCACCGCTCTTCAGCGTGACGTAGCCATTATTCAGCAGCCAGGTGTTGAGATTGAACGAGCGGTAGTACGGCGCAAACCCATGATCGGAGAGCACAAGTAGAGTCGTGCGATCGTCCAGCTTGGGCAAAACCTCGCCCAGCACCTGATCAATCTGTTGATAGAACTCAGGTAGCGCCGAACCATACTGCGCCGCCAACGCGGCGTCATATTCCGGATGATGCGGATCAATTAGCCGCCAGAACATGTGCGAATTCAGATCGAGGCTGGAGAAATAGAAAAAAAACACGCCCTTGTGAAACTTGGGAAACTCAAGATCAAAAATGCGGCGATGTTCGGCCAACACAGTGCGCGCCTGCTCCAAATATTCCTTATCGTCCAGGACATGCGCTGAGAGCGCTTTCGTGTCTTCAGAAATTCCCTGGGTGTAAAACTCGCCGGCTTCTTCCGAGAGCTGGCGCGAATAGCTGGCCGGAGTGGAAATGGGCAGCGCCGGATCAGCAGGGTCAATATTAATTGGGGAAACATACAGCTGAAATCGCGGGTGAGCCTGCTTAAGATAAAAGCGGCAGATGCCCTTGACATTCCCGATGAATGGAATCAGCTGAAACTCCACGTGGATCCAGTCGCTCCATTCGCCTTCGCGCAGCACAAATTTGTTGTCCTGCACAGTAAAGCTCGCCACCGCTTCGGCCGGATCAATCGAAACTTTAAACGGCTCGGACGCCGGCGGAGATCCCCTGCGAAATGTGTTGTACGGCCCAATCAGGCTCGCAGTCACCTGCGAATTTTCCACCTGCACGGGAATAATCTGGCCTCCCTCCACCGCTCCTGCAGCCGCCATCGGATCATCGGTGAAGAAAGAGAATGTTCCGTAGGTCCCGCGCAGATCGGGCGTTCCCATACCTGCAAGGGTTTCTCCGCGGGCCTTCACCGGGGGGAAATTCGCCGGAATGCGGAATACCGAGTTGGGGATGCCATGATCATCCAGAATTTCCCAGAAGGCTTTTCCACGGCGCAGTTGCTCGGCGCTGCCGCCACCTAGCGGAATAACCCAGCTCCCCAGATGGAGTGCGTGCTTCGGAGGCAGGACTTGCGAGGCGGAAAAATAGGGCTGCAAGGTGCCCGGGTCGCGATGAATAAAGTCGAAAATGCCGTGTCCGCCAGCGTTCATCCCGGTGATAAGGTTCGACCACGCCACCGGACTCTGCGGCGGAATACTGGTAGTAAGCAGGCGAAATGATCCTCTCTGCGCCAGCGCGGCAAAGTTCGGCATTTTCCCCTCGGCCATGTATTGTTTGAGCAACTGCGGGTCCATGCCATCAATGCCGAGAATGATGAGCTTCTTATCACCGTGCCAGGCACTGAGCCCGCACGAAAAAAGCAGCACGGAACACGCGCTCACGGCAAATAACAGGCTCAACTTCCGGAGTGGCGACTTCAACCGCAAGACTCCTTTGTCCCAAGGCAGAAGCTCCCATATCCGTAGAGTGAAGCGCTGCGGGCATTTAGCGGAATCGCAGAATGGATCCTGGAGAGTCGCAAGGGTAGACGCTAATTCTCGCCTTCGTAGCAACTGATGTCAAGCGGCAGGCGTCAACCCTTGGCCCTCGAGCCGACGGCGCGCCGAGCGACTCGAGGGCGCCGGCAGCTGCTTTAGTTAAGATAAACTGAATCCTCATGTTGCGGCCAAGCTCCCCTCTACTGCTTTATGCCACTATTTTGCTCGCTCTGTTTCCCCAGTCGGCCTTTGCTGCAGGCAGGCCGAACATTGTCCTCATCACCCTGGAATCCACGCGCGCAGACCGCCTCGGGTTCCTCGGTGCGAAATTGAAGCTGACTCCAGCCCTCGACGGCATTGCCCGCCAGAGTGTCATCTTTCAGCAAGCCTACGCGCACGCGCCGCTCACGGTCGCGTCTCACGCCACAATTCTCTCGGGGACATACCCGCAAACAAACCAAGCCACTGAGTTCGGGTCGCCATTGCCGTCATCGCTGCCGTTTCTTCCCGAATTGCTCCACTCTCGCGGCTATCGCACCGCCGCCTTCGTGGGATCCATCGAACTGGATCCCCGGCAGGGATTCGCTCCCGGCTTCGACCGTGGCTTCGATGTTTATGACGCCGGCTTCTCGCGCGAACGGCGGGGAATCGAGGTCGAAAGTCGTGCGGCTGCGTGGCTGGCCGCGAACGCTCAAGCGCCGCTTTTCCTGTGGGTTCACATCAATGATCCGGGGGCGTCGGTGCGCCCATCCTACAACTCAGCAGTTGCCGCAGCTGATGCCGCCGCGGGCAAACTGATCGCCGCTCTCCGCGCGCGTAAGTTGTATGACGATGCACTGATCGTCATTGCCGCCGACCACGGCGAAAGCCTTGGCGCACATGGGGAAGAGACGCACGGCATTTTTCTCTACGATGAAACTGTCCACGTACCTCTGCTGCTGAAATTGCCCCAAGACCAAATGGCAGGAAAAGCTGTGCATGCGCACGTCGGTCTCGTGGATGTTGCTCCCACAATATTAGAAGTCGCGGGAGTGCCGGTGCCCTCACAAATGCAAGGGCAATCGCTGTTGCGCGTCGCGCGCGGCGCTTCTTCCGCCGATCAGCCTGTATACTCGCGCAGCGATTTTCCCCAGAGAGCATTCGGCTGGAGCGCGCTTGAGTCGTGGCGCGCAGGCAAGTACTTGTACATTCGCGCGCCAAAGCCGGAGCTTTATGACGTTTTCAGTGATCCCGGCGCAACCCAGAATTTGGCCCTGACCTCCAAAGCCACCCTGGGGACAATCGCTACCCAGTTGCTCGCCTTTGACCAGCACTTTAATAATGCATCCGGTTCCACTGCTCCGACGACGCTTACGTCGAGCGAGATGCAGAAGTTGGCGTCGCTGGGATATGTCGGCCTGCAGAAGTCGTCCGCAGTGAACGCGGCCGCAAGCGGTATTGATCCCAAAGATGGCACCGCCGCCGCCAACAAAGTTCTGGCCGCGCTCGCTTTGCTGAATGAGGGCAAACCTGAGAAGGCGATTACGCTCCTCCAACCAACGCCCGCAGTGCTGTCTGATTCTTATCTCGTGCACTACGTTCTGGGCGCGGCCCTGGCCCGGCAGCAGCATTACCCGCAGGCCGTCGAACAATTGCATAGAGCGATTGAGTTGCAGCCCGATTCCGCCTGGGCACACTACGAAATGGGCTCAAGCCTCTTGAAGACCGGTGACTTCAAAACCGCCGCCATCCACCTGGAAATTGCCGCCACCCGCCTGCCCAGCGTCGCCTCAGCCCACATGCTTCTCGCCCAGGCCTATGATCACACTGGCCGCCCAAACGACGCCAGGCGAGAACGTGCCTCAGCTGCAAAGCTGGGCGCCGAGAAACCGTGAGGCGAACGGCTGTTTGCGGCATCTTTCGGCAGAATTCTCCAGCGGTGGGCAAAGGGGCATTCAGGCAGACTCCTGATCTCTCGACGTATCCACGCATAGCGAGGCTTCTGGGCGAGAGTCTGCGACAGTGCTTCCAGCAGTCCGGTCTGCCGGATACAGCCAAAGCGCTTGACCAGTCCTGTTCTGAAATGAACTCCGTTCAAGAACAACTTGTGAACGTGCTACGAGAAGTAGCTCACCCCGACATCGGAGTGATCGCGGGGATTAGAAGCGCAAATGATTCGCTTCTGCGGAGCATGGCTACTAGAGCGCAACAGATGGACAATTTCCTTGTTAGGCTGGAAAAGCAGGTCTGGGCTATTTGGCTGCCTGTCGTTGGCACTGCTGCTCTAGCACTGGGATTCGTGTTGGGTACTTGGTTTGCCAACATGCGACAAGGAACGTCGGAAGCATCAAGTGCCGCTCAGTCACAACAGATGCCAATGCCAGAAGCTCCTGCGCAACAAGTCGTTCCGCAGCGGGACGCAAAGCGTCATTGAGACGGGGCTAGGTCGCCGGGGAGTTCACAAGAGAGATGCCGAACATATGGTTTACGGCGGATTTTCATTTCGGTCATAGCAACATAATCCGCTGCGGTAGTCGACCGTTTCAAAGCGTCGAGGAAATCGATCAAACGATCCTCGACCGTCTCAACGCCTCCCTTAGGGCCAATGACATCCTCTGATTCCTTGGGGATTTCTGCATCCCCGCGTCCCCGAACAATCCGTCGGGCCCATAACTTCAGATTTTCCCGGGAGCAGGACTGGCGAGCGACAATGATCGCCCGATCTTTTCCTCAGACATTGAATACGCAGAACAAAGTGCCGAAATCGTGTTCCGGCAGCGCGCGCTTGCGCAGCCTCTGTCGTGTCGTCAAGAGAGAAATGGAGAGTTACGCCTCGTCCGTGGGCCGCCAACCGCTGTGTTCACGCCACATACACTGTTTGCCAGCGCACACACTTCGCGCGCGTTGTTCGCGTGCACTGTCTGAAAAATGAGGATGGTCCCTCTGTTGCTTCTGTGCTTTTCAGAGCCAAGTTCACGGTTTATAGTTCTCTGTCCCGGCCAAAGGAGCCATGAAGCGCCCGTCCATTCTCTTCGTACGTCTCGCGGTAGCGGCCAGCCTCACCTTCGCCATTGCGTTCGCCGCTGTCGTGATGCTGCGCTCCTCGCGCGTTCTTCGCTCCGCCGCCGAAGATGTCCGTGCGGAGCACGAATTTCGTTTCGTCGTCCGCCCGCTCCCCTCCACGCTCAACAACGGCTTCGAACCCGTGAGCTCTCCTGCCGTCTTCGTTCAGGCGGCCCGCTTCCAAGATCATCTTTATGTGGCCGGTCCCGCAGGCCTGCAGGAGTACGATCTTGCCGGCACTATGCTCCATCAATACTCAGCAGGCTCCGATCTCCCCGCTTCACCGCTGATCGCCATCGCCCCTGCAGTTCTCTCCGACTCGCATGAGCCAGAACTGATCGTCGCCACCGCCGACGACGGCCTCCTCGCCTTCAATGGACGTACCTTCCGCCAGATTCTCCCGGCGACTCCCGAAGCCCGCGCGATCACTGCTATTGAGCCCGTCGGTTCCGGACATCTTCTCTTCGGCACAAAAACGCGCGGCGTTCTTATCTACGACGGCAAACAGATCACCGTCCTCCATCCCACTCTCGACGCCCTCTACGTCACCGCCCTCGCCGGCAACGAATCCGATCTCTGGATTGGCACGCTCAACCGCGGCATCCTCCACTTTCACGCCGGCCAGACTGACGCCTTCTCCGAGTCCGAGGGCCTGCCCGATCACCAGGTCGAGTCGCTCGCAATTTCCGGCGACGCTACCTACGTCGGCACCGCTACCGGCGTCGCGGTCTTCTCTGCCGGACGCTTCTCCCGCGTCCTCGCACCAGGCGTTCTCGCCACCGCTCTGCTGGCCTCGCCGACGCAACTCTATGTTGGATCCGAAGATCAAGGCGTCACCGTCATCCCGCTCGAAGGGCGACGCCCCAACCCGAACCTTGGCCCCGGAGCCCAGTTGCCCGAAGTTCACCAACTGTTCATGTCCGACAACGCTGTCTTCGCCGTTGCCCGCAACGGCCTCTACCGTATGGCCCCGCACGCCTTCGGATGGCAGCGCGTCCTCGAAAATAGCGCAGTTCCTCTACATCACTTATCTCCCGTCGGCCAAGTCCATGGAGACCACGCTCTAGCAGTCGCGCGCTAAGTTCGAGCCGCGTACCGCCGGAGGCGTCGACTTCTATCTTCGCCGCGATCCCCAATCGCAGCGCGAAGTCGCCTTCGCCATCTCCGGCGATTACCTCCTGCTCGCCACGCGGGAAGACCTCATGGCCGGAGCTCTACAACTGATGTCTGGCAAACAGGGCCGCACCGTCGAAAGCGAGCAGTGGTGGGCGCAATCCACCGCCGCAGCTGCAAAGCCCGGCGATCTTCGCTTGGTTCTTGATCTTGGAAAACTTGTCCCCAACGGCTATTTCCGTACTTACTGGGTGCAGCAGAACATCACCGATCTCTCGCACTACTCCGCCGCCGTTTGCGATCTCTTCCGCTCCACCAAGGAATACCGCGAAGAACGCGTGTTCATCCGCAAAAAAGAAGCAGACCACCCCGCTTCCGCCGACGGATTCACCGCCGCTGCTGACCTCGCCCGCCTCGTTCCGGACGAAGCCGGCATGTACGGAGCCGCCGCCAACCCTGCCGCCGACTCCGCCTTCGCTCTGCTCGAAACGAAGCTCCTGGCGCCGCATCTCGGCTCCGCGCCACCAGCCCAAATCGCTCCCCAAGTCCAGTTAACATCTGGCGAACAAGGCGGAGCTTCGGATCTCGAAACCCGCATCGATCAGGCTCCCGCTGAGCGCCCCGCCACAACGCAAACCACCTCAGCTTTGAAGGGCTTGCTCGACAGAACTCCGCTTCTCGCCTCACTTCAGCTTCAATCGACCACGCGCGACCAAGCCGGAGTCTTCATCCGCATACACTCCGCCGTCGTCCTCGCCGCCGCCTCCGACTGGAACGAATCCACCGTCCAGTCCGCGCTAGCCGACTTGGTCCGTCCCGATCTCACCGCCAGCGAATTGGGCGTCAACTCGCAACCAAGGAATGGCTATCAGCAACTCGACGGCCTCTGGCCCCTGGTCGCCTCAACCCACGGAAAGTATCTGCTTGTCAGCGACGACCCAGCGATGACGGAATCTCTGCTTGCCAACTTTAATCGCAAATCCACCTCCGAACCCGCCGAGTTCATCGCTCGATTCAATCATCAACGCGAACGTTCCAACTTTGTTCGTTTCACCGGACTGATCGACCGTCCCGGCATGATCAGCGACATGCAGAACGCGGAACGCCAACCCCAATTCTTTTCCGGCAACATGGCGAGCCTCAGCCACAGCTTGGCCGCCGTCTCGTCTGAAAAAATTGAAGTCCGCGAAGATGGAGGTAAGATACGACAATCAGTCATCTACGAATGGTCGCAATAAGACCCATCACGCTTCTGCTCGCACTCGTTTTGCTGTCGTGGTTTTATCGATGCGCATATATAGACGACCATATATAACCAAGCCCGACCTGGCCCCCATTTTTAGTCCATGGATAGCACGCTATCGGCTTTTGGTAAGCGACAGGAAATGAGTTGAGTCCTCATAAACGCGCATGGCACCTTTCATTTCATTCGACCAGACCCCGTTGCCGCGAGAAAACGTGTTGCCATGCCCACTTATCAGGACCGAATCTAACCGCCTATTGCCGACTGACTAGGCCAAACAGCGCGGAGAGAAGTATTGCTCTATGCCCATCCATAGGCAGAAGACCCAAACCAAGGGGCAGCCCGATTCGAGACAGTAGATGGCGGAGTGCCGACAATTAATATTGAGCGCCGCCAGGTTTGTGAGATGCTGGGCGCAAGGACGAACTTCGGCGTACTCAGAGGAGTATGGCGGATGGCACAGATTGTCGTTACCTTCACCTTTCACAGCGGCGTCAAGCGCCACTTATTCCAGAATGTCCGTCTCTCGGGAAGCTGGGACGCCAACGGCATGTTTTCCAATCACTGGATCCAGACGCCGATGGCTGAGTCGCAGGACGAGACCGGCTGCGATGCTTTCAGCGCGAGTGTATCTCTGGACGCCTCGCAGGTGGGAAGGACGCTCCAGTGGGGCGTTATCGCCGATCTCGAGGGAGCGCCGAAGTCATGGGTCGTGGTTACGGAGGTACCGGATCCCAACTCCGTCCTCCAGACTCGGAGCTTCGTTCTCTCCGCTGCGGGAGAGCGGCAGGACTACTGGTTCGCCACCGGGCGCCGGTTTGGCGCGCAGAAATATACGCCGCCTGGGGCAGCCAAATCGGGTATTCGCTTCTCAGTATGGGCGCCTTATGCCCAGAGCGTCGAAGTTGTCTTCGCGCCGTTTCCGGCTCCGCCCGCGACGCCGGTAGGTTACATTGCCGACGACGGCACGGGAGTCGATCCCACGGCTCCCGTGGTGCCTCTGACCCAGATCGGAACGACCGGCGTCTGGGAGACGAGCCTTGTCGCGACGCCCGCGCTCTCCGACTTCAGCACCTTCATGAACCGCCTGTACATGTACCGGATCGTGAACGAGCAAGGTACCCCGACCTACAAGGTCGATATCTTCTCGCGCAACCAGGTGGGACGCGGGGACAACAATCCCAACGGAGCCCCCTACACGGGCTCTTACCTCGATCTCGACGGCATCGTAAGCTGTTCCGTGGTCTCCGATCCCGATCTGCTGACGAAGGACTTCAACGACACCGGCGTCGTCAAGCAGAGCCTGATCCCGGCGGACGAGTTCTGGGCGAACGAAGTGAACCCCGCCAAGCCGCTTCCGCAGGCGATCGAGGACCTGGTCATCTACGAGCTTCACATCGGATCCCTCGGATTTCCTTCCCCCTCCGCGGGCACGCTCGCCGAAGCGATGACCTTTATTGATCAGCTGGTGGAACTCGGAGTCAATGCCGTCGAGTTGCTTCCGATGCTCGAAAGCGACGGCGCCGTGCAATGGGGCTATGGAACTTCGCTATTTTTCTGCCTGCAGACCAGCCAGGGCGGTTCCAATCAACTAAAGCATTTCATTCGTGCCTGCCATCAGAACGGCATCGCGGTCATTCTGGATGTGGTCTGCAACCACTTTGCGGGGACTGGAGACGACCGGTCGGAATGGGGCTATGACTCCGACCCCAATCTCGCGCCGCAGCACAATACCTGGAACTGGTACGAAGGAATGCCCGCGGATTATCCGGGGGATATTCGCGGCGGTTATCTGGATAACGGTTCAAGCGGATTCACTCCGTGTTTCTGGCAGGAGAATGTGCGCCAAATGTTTACCAGCAGCGCGGCAGCGCTATTCGACGACTTCCACATCGACGGCATCCGGGTCGACCTTACCGACGCCATCCACAACAACAATGTGCTGCACTGGAATGGAACGCCGGTGGGAAATGCCAATTTGTTTGGCGCGAAGTTTCTCCGCGAACTCACGCGCACGGTGCTCACTTTGAAGCCGACGGCATTTCTCATCGCCGAGGACTATACCGGATGGGCGGCAATGACGCAGCCGGTCAACCAGGGAGGCATCGGCTTCGATGCGATCTGGTACATGGACTTTTACCACAATCTGATCGGCGACGGGAACTACGGGGACAGCTATGCAAATCTGCTGAAGAACGCAGGCTTTGGTGTGCCGGGGCCACTGAACATGGACTACTTTGCGGGCGCGCTGCTGGCGACGCAATACAACAAGGTCACCTATCACGAGAGCCACGACGAGGCCGGCAACGATCCGGGCACGGAGCGCACCATCGTGACCGCGGTAAACTCCGCGCCGTTGTTCGGCGCCACGCGAACCTTCGCGGAGGGACGCTGCCGCTTCGCATTCGGAATGGCCGCGCTCTCCGCCGGCACGGCCATGTTCTTCATGGGGGAAGAGATTGGCGCGGCCAATCCTTTCACGGTCGGCACGTTCGCAGCCAACAAGGAAGATCTGATCGGCCAGCGGACAGGCACTGGACAGTTCCTGTTCCGTTTCTACCAGGACCTTATCCGGTTCGTGCTGGGGAATTCGGCGGCGCGATCCAATGCGCTCGATGTCATCTACACGCACAATGACAACCGCGTCATCGCCTTCACGCGGACCGCTCCGGGCGAGAATCTGCTGGTGCTCGCCAGCCTGAACGATTCAGCCTTCGCGAGCGGTTATGCGATCGCCACGGACGCCTCGCGGTTACCGACTGGAGGATGGCGAGAGGTCTTCAACAGCGATGCCGAGATCTACGGAGGAGCGAACGTCGGCAACGGCGGAGCGGTATTACCCGTCAATAACGGTCAAATATACGCAATCATTCCCGCCCATGGATTCGTAGTATTCGCGAAGGTGAGCTAACGACCCAACAGCTAGGAGGGTAGGCCAGACGGAGGCCTCTGGCCTGCCCATCACCACCACCGGCACGACGCCCAACAATTGCCTTTACAGCGGTGAGCAGTATAACAGCGCGTTGGGTGCGTATTACCTGCGGGCTCGGTATTACAACCCGGCGACCGGCAGATTCCTGACTATGGACCCGGGCCGAAAACCCTGTTGCGCATTGCGTGCCCTGGTTGAAAACATCTTCGATCTCGCCATGCTATACAAATACGTCTACATTGGAAATAACCCGGTCGGCCAGATTGATCCCCTTGGTACGGATACCCTTGGTGACTATGGGGCGCTGTTGGAGGGGGCCATTTCTCCAATTTAGGGCCTACGTTCGGCCATTTTTTCCGTTGGCGGAGAAGGCGGCCTATTGTGCCACCTTTATCGCTTTATACTCGAGCGTAAATCCTAATGCCACGCCTGAGGAAATGGCATTCCAATACTCCATCTGCATGGCCACAGCAAATGCCGGGTACAACTGACGATTGTGTGTTCGTAACGCTGAAGCTCATAGCAGGATGCAACCGGAAATGGAAAATTCGCCAGACAAAGGTCGCCTACCAGACCAGCGGATAGTGAGAGCTTTATTGCTATCGGCGGATAGGTTTGAGGAGGCTGTGCGGAGAGGCAGCGATGTGACGGCTGCGGCTGCGGGACGAGGAATCGCGTTAATTCTTGCAAGATTCTTGCCACAGGCTTTTCAGATCAGCTCTCGGCCGGAGCTCAAACTGGACACCGAACCCGCCACTACTCTATATCCTGCTCCCGTGCGTTCTTCTGTTTCCACGATGGGCGAGGCGTACACAGCGAGTGCGCAGCAGGCAGTGAGAATGTTCAAGGAAGCGCTAATGAATGGCGATGTAGGAATGGTTGCATCCGCCCTAAGACCTACAGGCATTTTGCGAAAGATTGACAACCCTACGGTGGAGCTGCAACAGCTAGAGATGAAAGCAGCGCGAACCTCTGGGAGTGCGCGTTTGTTTCTTCTTTCGAGAATGGCAAAGCTGGCGCTGTGGACCGGTAATCCTGAGAAAGCGGGGATCTATGCATCGGAAGCCCTAAGTCTGGTTTTAGCACCCCAGATTGACCATTTCAACGTCAGTGGACAGGCGATCCACGACGCGAATATGGTGGCTGGCCTCTTAGCACTTCATCGCGGCGACCTGACGCAGGCAAGGCAGCATTTGCTCGCGTCTAGTCGCACGCGCGGGTCCCGCGAATTGGGAGGCCTTGGGCCAAATCTGACCTTAGCAGACGAACTTCTGAAGAGGGGGGAACGGGAAGTTGTAATGCAGTATCTCGACCAAGCCCGCTCATTCTGGTCGGGTGGCAAGCAGCTTCTGGACAAGTGGATAAACCAGATTCGCAGCGGTGAAACACCAGAAGTCGACGTGCTGCTTTTGACTCCGTGACCAGCATTCCTCACTGTCGGGCTGGGCATCGTTGTAGTTCATAACGGGGCGGGGTGACGAAGCAGTATCTGCGGGATATGGTCAATCCCGCGGGATACGCGCAAGTAATGGATGAACTGGTTGGCACAACTGTCACGCGCACCTACGCCTACGGTCTGAGCCGGATCAGCGAGAACCAGAAGATCGGCACCACGCAGACCGCCAGCTTCTACGGCTACGATGGCCACGGCAATGTCCGCTTCCTGACCGGCTCGACAGGCACGGCGACGGATACGTACGTTTACGACGCCTTCGGCCTGCCGATCACCACCAGCGGCACCACGCCCAACAATTATCTCTACAGCGGCGAGCAGTTCGACAGCGCGCTGGGCATGTATTACCTGAGGGCGCGGTGCTACAACCTAGCGACGGGCAGATTCCTCGCGATGGTTCCGTATCAGGGTGACACTATGAACCCGCAAACGCTGCACAAATATGTCTACAGTTCGAATAATCCGGTCAACGCCGCCGACCCAACGGGACGAGATATAGCGGGATATGTCCAAAATCCTAAGGACCGAGGTTCTGCCTGCGGTCGTATACGCTGCACGGCTGGTGTGCTATGTCCAAGGCGCAACGATTCTGGGCACAGAGGCGTTAGATTTCGCGTTTACAAGGGAGGTTCTAGAGGCTGCCATATCCCTTGGCCGCGCCCTGCGCCGCCCTAGCTCTTCCGTTTCCCCCTTCTCTACCGTGAACGAGATAATGGATTGTGCTAGGAAGAGAGAGAATTTCGGTTTGGAACAGCAGAATGATCTCGCAGAATAAGCTTTTGCACGATTTGAGGTTGCTTCTCCAACGCGTTCGAACGGCCTTTGCCGAGGCACTATCCGAGGAGAACCTGGACGAGCTATTCGGTGCTACCCTAACCGCTCTTCTCATCTCCCTAAGATTCACGCTTTTCATGGCGATAGCGGCTGTCGACGTGGCGAGGCGGTGGCAGTCTACCGAGACGAGCGGGCTGGAAGCGTTCATAGAGTCTCCCATGCGCTCGCTGTTTACCTTGGCCCTAACGGCCTTGTGGTTGTACGGACTTGGGCGTTTTTTTCGAATCATCGGCTGGCCACAGTGGTGGCCCTCCCATATGTATTTCTGATTCTCGGGCCCTGGGCGTGGCTATTTTCTCACCGAATGGAAATGGGGTCCGACTTCATGAGTTTGTTCCTGCTACAGTCACCGGTTATTGTGGCTTACTGGCGAATTCATGTCCGCGCCAGGCAGAAGGCCTAAGCCTGTTGGTCTATGCAAGACGCGGCGGCGCACTCACAACCCGCACAAGAAAAAGGTTGCTTGCACTCGTGAGAAATCAATAGAGTTAGCAAGCAACCTACTTCGCAGCAACATATTCCTAGATATTGCGTTTATATAGCAGACGGCAGTCTTCAGATCTGAACGTTGGCCGAAAGTTGATGTCTGTCCAGCGGAAGTCGTTGAGGTTGCTGGGCGGTCGGCCGGGAGGAAAGCGAAATGCGCATGACACGGTTTTTACGCTTGCTGATGCTGGCAGTCACGATGATGGCTGCGTCAATGTCGTTGGCGCAGGTGGGTTTCTCGATCACCATTGGGCCTCCGCCGCTGCCGGTGTACGCGCAGCCCTTATGCCCGGGTGACGGCTATATCTGGACGCCCGGATATTGGGCTTATGGGCCGGACGGCTACTATTGGGTGCCAGGCACCTGGGTTTTGGCGCCGGAGCCGGGCCTGCTGTGGACGCCGGGCTATTGGGGATGGAGCGGGGGCTTCTTCCTTTGGCACGCCGGCTATTGGGGGCCGCAGGTTGGTTTTTATGGCGGCATTAATTACGGCTTTGGCTACTTTGGTCACGGCTACGAAGGCGGATATTGGCGCGACCGTCACTTCTACTATAACCGGGTGGTGAACAATGTGCACGTCAACAATGTGTACATCTATAACCGGGCGGTGACCCGCAATGTGACGGTAAACCGCGTAAGCTACAACGGCGGCAAGGGAGGGATTGAGGCACGCCCGCTGCCTGCAGAAGAAGCGGCCGCCCGCGAACATCACGTCGAGCGAACGTCGGCGCAAGTACAGCACCAGGAAATCGCGAGCAAGAACCGTGCGTTACTGGAGTCCGAAAATCATGGCAAGCCCGCAGTCGCCGCGACCGCAAGACCTACCGAATTCAGCGGCCACGGAGTTGTGGCGGCGAAGCAGGCAGGAGGACCGTACAGACCTCCCGCGAATCGCGCTGGCGCGCCGGCGCCTGCCAACCACGAAGTGCCACGCCCCGGAAACGTTCATGAGAATAACGCTCCGGTAAACCGCCCGGGCAACGCGGCACGAGAGAATGTTCCCCGGCCTGGAAAT
>Ga0335078_10001138_pt1 | contig 40314 bp, 40 predicted proteins | sample Lox_Sample_32_FD_206711 | JGI IMG/M metagenome (GOLD analysis project Ga0335078, IMG submission 206711) | Soil microbial communities from Loxahatchee National Wildlife Refuge, Florida, United States - Lox_Sample_3.2 | ecosystem: Environmental > Terrestrial > Soil > Wetlands | place: USA... | reverse complement strand
GGGAGGAGCATGAGCACCTGCTGTCTTGTCCGGTGTGCTCCGACCTGGTAGCCGACCTGCGCTACATCGCCGATGTTGCTAAGCTGCTGGTGCCTATGGAGGACCCCAGCCCGCGGGTTTGGAACGGCATTGAGAAGGCGATCGCGCGCGAGGGTCTGGCCAAACCGGCGCGGCGCAACATGTGATGAAAGCACTTTCGCCCCGGCCGGTGTCTCTCCTATAATTTCGGGCGAAGGTATACACGCATCTCCCGGATCTTTCTCGAAAGATAGGCTCTACCCTGCGGGCTCGCAAAGTAAGACCATGTCGAACCTGGCTATCTCTCCACGCGACTCTTCGGTTGAAATCACGCTGGAAGTTTTGGATGCTCTCCTCGGCGAGTATCCGCGGCGCGACTTTGTAATTCATCTGTGGAGCGGCGACATCTGGGGCACTCCCGAAAACCCGCGATTTGCGCTGCTTTTGAAGCACCCCGGCAGCTTGCGCCGAATGCTGCAGGGCGCCAACCAGGTCACGCTCGGTGAAGCCTACATTTACGACGATTTCGACGTGGAAGGCGATGTTGAGGCCGCCTTCGAGTTCGGCGACTATCTCGTCCAGCACGAATTGGAGTTGACCGAGAGGCTTCGATTGGCCGGGCTTTTGTTGCGGCTGCCCCATCATCATGAGGACAAGCATGAGCTCGGGCCGCATCTGCATGGCCGGCTGCATTCCAAGCGGCGCGACCGCGAAGCGGTTACCTTCCACTACAACCTGTCCAATGACTTCTACCAGCTCTGGCTCGATCGCCGGATGGTCTACTCCTGCGCCTACTTCGAGCGTGGCGACGAGGACATCGACACCGCGCAAGCCAATAAACTCGACTACCTCTGCCGCAAGCTGCGCCTGCGCGCCGGCGATCGCCTGCTGGACGTGGGCTGCGGCTGGGGCGGACTGGTGCTGCATGCCGCGCAGCATTTTGGAGCCCGCGCGTTGGGCGTCACGCTAAGCCACCCACAGGCGGAGCTGGCGCGGCAACGCATCCGCGAAGCCGGGCTCGAAGATCGCTGCGAAGTCCAGGTTCGCGACTATCGCGATATCGACGAGCCGGAATCCTTCGACAAGATCGTCAGTGTCGGCATGTTCGAGCACGTGGGCGAATCCCACCTGCCGGAATATTTCGAGCACGTATGGAAGCTGCTGCGCACGGGCGGCGTCTTCCTCAATCACGGCATCGCGGCGTCGGCCATCTTCCGCCGCAAAGGCCCGTCGTTCATCGACAAATACGTCTTCCCCGACGGCGGCCTGGTACCGATCGGCACCACGATTCGCATCGCCGAGGCCTGCGGCTTCGAGGTGCGCGACCTCGAGAGCCTGCGCGAACACTACGCCCGCACTTTGCGGCATTGGGCGCGGCGGCTGGAATCGCGCTATGAAGACGCCAAGCGAATCACCAGCGAAACCGTCTATCGCATCTGGCGCATTTACATGGCAGGCAGCGCCTGGGCGTTCGCCAAGGGACGCGTCAGCATCTACCAGGTGCTGTTCAGCAAGCCCGACCACGGTGAAACGCACCTGCCACTAACTCGGGCAGACTGGTATGAAAGCAGTGGCTAGTGGTGGTGAGTGGCCAGAAGAACCCTCAGGTTCATCGAACCTATTGCCAGCGCGACAAGGCGTCGGCCCAATGGATGGATACTTCCTTCTCTGCTTTTCTATCTGCTAACCACTATCCACCGCTTTACTAGCCGGCGACGGCAACCGCCTTGTGCGCGCCCGTCCTCAGCGGCCGATAGATGTCAGGCATCGCCGCGAAGCAGAAGATTTCGTTCCAGACGGCTGCGAAGGTCGTCGCCTTGAATTTCGGCGCGGATCTCAGCGTGTCATACGACTCATATTGCCGCGGCAGCCCGTTCCCGCGCGCGTGCCGTCCGTTCGGCACAGGCGTTAGCTCGAAGTGGCCCACGATGTCCAGATGGTCGGCCTGGACCAGCACATTTTCTCCCAGCGGCCACAGCATGGAAACCGTGTTCACGATCCCGTCGTTGTCCCACAGCTCCAGCGGCTCCGGTGGACGCGGCCCCAGCACGCGGCTGATCTCCCCGGCTCCCTGCGGTGGCGTCAGTGGTCCTCCGGCGCAGGCGCGGTAACACAGACGATAGGAGATGTCGGTATCGCGGCTGGTACCGCAGGCTCGCAGCACCTCGAGTTCGTCGAAAGGATTGGTGAGGTTGAAGCGCGGCGCCGGCGATCCGGAGCGGAACTGGAATGCGCGCCCACCCACCGTGGCGTAAGACAGGGTGCGAATGTGCCGCGGCTTCTCCCAGTATTCGAGCTCCTCTTCGCGCTGCCTTAGGCCAAAGTGCGCCGGGCTGGGCTCGTTGGGATGAGGCTCGGGGGTCAGATCGTCGATGACGTGAAAGTCCGTCGCCATCTGGCGAAAATATAGTTGCAGTTCCGAGGCAGCTTCCTCGGCATCGGCAATGCGACTGGCATTGTTGCTCCCATCGTCATTGGCCTCGGTCAGGGCGTCGCGCAGCGCGAGAAGCACATTCGCATTGGTGAGCTCCGCAGCTCCACTCGCAAACCCGGCTTCCAGGCGGTCCAGCAGGCAAACCTGCGAGCCGGCGAAGGCGGCGCGCAAATCGGCGACGATGGTGGTGCGCAGGGGCGCGCGCTGGTATACCCAGTCGGCGATGTTCGTGCCCCAGTGCGGCACGGAGAGAAACACGGCTGCGCGAATGCACCGACGGATGCGATCGGCCCTGATCGGCGATCCGCCATCGACCAGGACCTCGCGGGTACCCAATTTGCCCAGGTCCCAGATGAGCTGGCGAATGTCGAGTCCGCCGGTGGAGTGGCCTACCAGGATGATGTTTTCGTGGTCGCGCATTTCACCACGCGCCATCCGCTTGGCGAGGTATTTCCGCAAGCGCTCGGCACGCGTGACCACGGCCGCGGTAGGAAGGTTGTCGAAGTAATGGAGCACCGCATCGGCTTGCCTGTGACTCTGCATCCAGTCCTGAAACAGGCGAGTGATGCCGGCGTAGTAGTTGACTCGGCCCAGCGCATCGAAGCCGCCGAAGCCAGGGACAAGAACGATGTGGCAGCGTTGCTTGGGATAAGAACGGTTACGGTTGGGCATAATTCAGCACCTCCCGTTGGCTGCCCAATAATCCACCCTTCAGTGCCGAATTGTCAGTGACGAAAATCGGTGGTCAGCGGTTAGTGGCCAGTGGCTAGCGAGTGGAATAGGAACTGCCATGCAAATGTCTTGTGGTTCGAGTCGATTCACTATCCACTAACCACTGTTCTTGTACAGTTCCCACGCGCTCGCCAAGTCCTGCACGATGTGCCCGAGGGATTTATAGACGGTGATCTCTTCCGCCGTGCGGCGGCCCACAATTTCTCCCGCGAGTACCTGACCGATTTCTCCGACGATGTGGTCGTCGCCAATCAGGCCGGCCGCTTTGGCCCGCAGAAATTCCCCGCCCTGCTGTAGCACACCTTCGCGGCTGTCGGCGATGAAGCGCGAACCCGCCACAAGCTCGTTGTCGATCTCCGCCGGCCCGGCGTGGCCGGAGCCCACCGCGTTGATGTGTGTACCGGGCCGCACCCATTGCGCGCGCAGGATGGGATCGTACGCCGCCGTCAAGGTGCAGATAATGTCGGTGTCCGCGACTGCCTGCTGCGCCGTCGCTGCCGCGTTGATGGGAACGCCGAGCTGCGGCGCCATGCGCTGGGCAAAAGCACGGGCTCGGTCGGCATCGCGTCCCCACACGGTAACCGAATCGATCTCCCGCACTTTCTGGATCGCGCGAGCATGGGTCTCCGCCTGTTCGCCGTAGCCGAGCAGGGCCAGCCGCCGCGCGTCCTTGCGGGCGAGGGTGTCGGTCGCAACCGCGCTTGCCGCGGCGGTACGGATGGCCGTGATCTCGCCCGCGTGCACGACGCAGACCGGCGCGCCGCTCTCCGGATCGAACAGCACCACCACACCCTGATGCGACTGAATGCCCTTCGCGAAGTTGTCCGGGAACACGCTGATCAGCTTCGCGCCGAACACCGCATCGGCGCCCATCGCGCCCGGCATGATGCCGAACATGCGGCCATCGGAGAGCGGGATGATCGAGCGCAGAAGCTGTTTGGTCTCGCCGCGCGAGAAGGCAACCATCGCTTGTCGCACGATGGGAATGCACTTCTCGTAGGTGAGTCGTGTCGCGACTTCCTCGCGATCAATGAAGCGCATCAGGTCTCCCGTTGGACGGCTTCGCCCTTTAAGTTCATTCATCCCGCCGCTCAGCGGCTGGAACTACACCGATTGACCGCTGCAACCGGACAATCAGAGTTTCGCGACTGTGGTTTACATGGGAGTGCTTGCTCTGAATGTGGCCATGAGCCGTCGTACCGGCTCGGTGATCCTCCAGGACCACCCCGCATCCAATTTCAACGAAGGTGACTGACTTGTTCACAAAATCGTGGAAGTGCTTTCATCGGCCGGGAAATAGTTCTTCCACTTGTGAATCAGCCTGCCATCGTTCGTCAAGAAATCGGCCCAAAGGCTTATGAATACAGCTCCCGGATGTACCGTGTACGTGTTGAATTTCCAAGGCTTCGGAATACCACATACTACCAAGCCGGCGGGGAAGGTCGATGCTCGAGTGGATCCGGACTTGGATCAGATCAGGAACGCAAGGCAGAGGAGCGTGCCGAATAGAAGCGCATGCGCCAGTTCCGTAAACCCCAGCTTGTGGACATCCAGCGGCCGATAGGCGCGGCCGAACCATAATGTCCCACGCAGTAGGACAGGCAGAAATGCGATGGCGATTGCCACCGGGAACAAAGCGAAGCGGCAGGCGCCCAGAATCACGCCCAGCATCGCGACCTGCGCGAAAAGAAACGGGAGTCCCTGCGTCCGCTTTTCGCTGAAGTTTGCGGCGCGCGCGGAACGAATGCGCAGCTGCACGAAATGGATTTGATTGCCGGCGAAGAGCCAGTTGGCAAGCCAAAGCGCTATGGCCATGCGGTCCAGTCGGCCGGTGGCGACGTAGTACGCCCCGGCAGCAGTGGAAGACAGACCGATCGCTCCGATCACCTGGGCCGGCATACGTCCCTTGCGCCCCATGCTTTTCACCAGCGCCTGCGCCGCAAAAGCTACTGCCGCGACTCCGCCGATAGCGATTAAGCCCAAATTGCGCCCGTTCCATAGCAGCCCAGCAGTGCTGATGAGAACCATCGCCCCCACGGCCAGAATGGTCCGCAAAACGTAGCTGCGCTCAGTGGCGCTGACGGCTTTGATCGGCGAGGTTCCCAGCCAGCTCTCCACCGGCGTGCGCAACCAGAACAGCGACATCGCTGCAACCAGGAACATCCCTAGCGCGGCGAAATTGGCGTCCGTATGCGCGGCAACCAGGGCGCCGGTCGCCCAGGGAACCAGCAGCATGCCCCACGCGCCGTGCTCGCGCGGGACGACCATGTTTCTCAGTCGGGAATTTTGTAGGGTGCTGAGGTGCGTTGCCATGCTGCGATGCTAATGCCGTTGGCTCGCGGCTGATATGACTTAAGTCTCAGCCGGCGTGATGTTGGCGGCCGCTTCCGGTTGAGCAGCGGTACGAGCCGGCGAGGCGGCAGCGTCGCGGACCATCTTGTTCGACGTTCCCGGCTGATAGACGCAGAATGGCTCTTCAGCCAGGAAGTCACCGCTGGCGGCGAAGGCGCGGGCGCGGCAGCCCATGCAGACGTGGCGGAATTCGCAGCAGCCGCACTTCCCTTTCAAGTTATCGTCGTCGCGCAGCATCCCGAACACGGCCGAGTCGTTCCAGATTTCCGCGAAGCTCTGCTTGCGTAGATCGCCGGCCAGCGCGGGCAGATAACCGCAGGGAAAGACTTCGCCTTCATGCGAGATGAAGCACACTCCGGTTCCGGCGAGACAGCCTTTCGTCATCGCATTCAGGTCGCCGGGATGGCCGCCGGGATGACCGGTGTGACCGACCGGCGAACCGCCATTCGGCTTCAGTGAGATTCCGGTCGACCCCGGCATGGTCATATCGGTGGGACCGATCTCGTGCGGATGCGTTGCCCGCGGTACGGCTGCCGGCCGGCCGGCCATGCGATCGGCGGCGCGGCGCTGCCGCAGGACGCGGAAATAATGCGGCGCGCAGGTGGCCTTCAGCTCGATATCGCCGGTCAGCGACTGATCGTAGAACCAGTTCAGCATTTGCTCGTATTCTTCCGGCGGGACCATCTGTTCGGCGGCGATATCAACCCCGCAGCCCACGGGCACCAGCAGAAACGTATGCAGCGCGTCGGCGCCCAGGCGGCGCGCCAGCTCCAGCACGTCGGGCAATTGATGGGCGTTGTGCCGGGCAATGGTGGTGTTGATCTGCACCGAGACGCCGAGCTGCTGCAGGTTCTTCATGCCATAAATAGCGGCTTCAAAAGCGCCGGGAATGCCGCGGAAAGTATCGTGCGTGATGGCGTCGGCGCCATCGAGCGAAATCGACACGCGCTTAATGCCCGAATTCTTGATCTTCTCGGCGATGTCTTTGGTGACCATGGTGCCGTTGGTCGCCAGGGCCGCGCGCAGGCCGCGGCTGGTAGCGTACTCGGCAAGCTGGAAGATGTCATGACGATACAGCGGCTCGCCGCCGCTGAGGACGAGGATGGGATTACCAAAATCGGCGATTTGCGAGATGATGTTCAGCGCTTTGCCGGTGGGCAGGTCGGTGGGCGACATCAGCTCGGTCGCGGTGGCGCGGCAGTGAATGCAGCGCAGATTGCAGCCCTTGGTAACTTCCCAGAAAATCAGCCGCGGCTTGTATTCGTGCTTGCCGGGTGTTTGAGCCCTCCCGTTGCCTGCTGTCATAACCTGGTTTCCTCTCCCCGCACTTGCGGATTACGGCTCGTGGTATGCCTAGAAGATAGGATTTCGACGACCCGAGGGGCCGTGAGTGGCATCACGTGGGGTTGTGATCGATGTCACTACGGAAGGCGCGTGTCTTCCGCGGCGAGCTGGTTACTCGCGCGTTGCGCAGGGGTTTATCTTTCGCGTTGCCCCCGATTTCGGCCCTTACTTGCTCATCTGCTGCGCCAGATAGACGCCGGCGCTCATTTCCTTGATCGCCCCCAACTGCGCTTCCAGGTAATCGGTATGGCGCTCCTCGTCGTGCAGCAGTCGTTCGAACAGCTCCCTCGTGCCCGCATCCCCGGCCTCGCGGCAAATCGCCACCGACTCGTTGTACTGGCGGACGGCACCGGTTTCGTCGGCCAGCGCGGCTTGGAATTGCTGCGGGACGTTTTTGCCCAAGTTCGGCTTCAACCCGACATTCACCTCGGGGACAGCATCGAGGAAGACCAGGCGCTCGATTAGCGCCTCCGCGTGCTTCATCTCTTCGATAGCGCGGGCCTTCGTGACTGCGGCCAGCCGTCCGTAACCCCAGTTGTCGCAGGTTTCCGCCTGCACCATATACTGCACAATCGCCGTCAGTTCGTCGTGGAGCGCCAGGTTCAGGCGCGCAATCACCTTCTCGTTTCCTTGCATGTGGGAAAGCTCCTCGCTTCTACCATCGCGGAAGTGCGGCCACGAACTCTGCGAGATGCGTCACACGCGTCGGTGACGTTGAGGGCAGCGTGTGTGGGACAGGTGCGTGCGGAAGGTCGCGACACGAGGGGGCGCTTGATGACTGGCGGACAAAAAGTCGGGGCACGACGTTGGGTCGTGCCCCTAGGCCGTTCAACCTCGGGTTGCCGAGCACCCGGTTTCCCCTACCCGGGAGGGCGCTGCGCCGCTTCCCTTACCACTTTCATTTCGTCCGCTGAGAAGTTGTTATACCGGCCGGAGTCGATGGCGCGCTGCCGAGCGCTGGGCGGCATCGCACGCAGCGCTCGGATAACGTTCTGCACCTCAGGACGATAGCCGGTTGCGCTTGCGCTTGAAGGTGTGCCGGAGGTCGCCGGTGCGGGACGATACAACGCATCGTGCAGCGTCAAAGCGCTCGAGTTGGGAGAGGGTTGCGGGAGAGAATGGCGCAGCTGCTCCGGTGGCGCGACATTCTGATGAGACCCCTCGGTCTGATAAGCGCCGCCATCGGTCGGCTGGTAGTTGCTGCCGGGCTGATCATATCCCGCGGGACCGGGATAGCTGTAGCTGCCCGTCTGCCCGTAGTAGGCAGAAGGATCGGGATACGCTGTCGGAGCTCCATATGGGCCGTAATAGCCGTAAGGATAATAGGGGTAGTACGGGTAATAGGGATAGTACGAGTAGTAAGGGTAACCCCATCCCCAATAGGGCCAACCAAAGTTGAGGCTAAGGCCGAAGCCCCATCCGCCCCCCCAGCCGTAGCCGTAGCCGCCGCGGTATCCATAACCACCATACCCATAGCCGCCACGGTATCCGTAGCCACCACGATACCCATAGCCGCCGTGATATCCGCCATACGAACCGCCGTGATACCCGCCGTACGAACCGCCGCGATATCCGCCGCCGTATGCGCCGTGGAAGCCGCCGCCACCAACTCCGCCACCGTGGAATCCACCGCCGCCACCACCATGGAACCCACCACCGCCACCATGGAATCCACCACCGCCGCCGTGACCACCACCACCGCGGGCCAACGCCAACTCAGGCGATAAGGCAAACATCGCGAAAGCCACACTGAGCAAGAGAATTCGCAACAGGCCGGGCCGATTCATATTGTTCCTCCACGGCAAGGCGTCTCGAGGCCAGCGGTTACCGCAGCCTCGTCACCACTATAGACCCGGCACAAAGGCAAAAAGTTGCGGTATTTTCAACAAATCGCACAACTTACAAGTGGTAGTACACCTACCTACCCCGCGACCGCAGTCGCAACTCGCGACGCGTCCGCCCAGCACATCAGGCCGGGAACAAATTCGACCGGCAAATCGGGATGATAAGGGCGCACGCGAACCGTGAATCCGTGTAGCCCACTGCGATGGATCGAGGTCTCCACCGTATAGCTGTAGGTACCGCCGGAATTCTGTGGCTCCGGCTGCATGGCGATCGCCTCGCCTTCGACCAGATCTCCGTCCCCGTTGACGCGGCCAAGGTAGAGCTCCACCCGTACGTCGGCAGGAGTGAGCCGCCCCAGATGCACTTGCGCCTGCACAGGCATGGCCGATGATACCGGCACGTTGTTGAGCGGCCCGTCTTCCACCTTGGCTACCCAGACATCCTGCCACGCGCTGCGGATGCGCTCCAACGCCGCCGAGAGCCGGCGCGCGCGTTGCGCCCCGTCCTGCTCCAGCGCGCGGAACTGGGCATGGGCTTTCATGTAGTAGCCATCCACGTAATCGCGCACCATGCGATGCGTGTTGACGTAGCAGCAGAGTGAGCCGACGGACGCCTTCATGCGCTCCACCCATTTGCGCGGAATGCGATCGATGCCCCGCTCGTAGAAGGCCGGAATCACGTCGCGTTCCAGCAGATCGTAGAGAGCTTCCGCTTCCACCTGGTCCTGATAGTTAGGATCGGCATACTCTTCGCCCTTGCCGATCGCCCATCCGATCTGGTGGGACATTGCATTCCAGACCTCGTCCCACCAGCCGTCGGGAATGCTGAGGTTCAGCACGGCATTGGCCGCCGCCTTCATGCCGCTCGTGCCCGACGCCTCGTTGGGACGCAGCGGGGTATTGAGCCACACGTCCACACCCTGCACCAGAGCGCGCGCCACCGCCATGTCGTAGTCTTCCACGAAAACCACGTAGCGGCCGAGGAGGGGATCGCGGCTGAGTTCGGTGACTTTGCGGATGAGATCCTTGCCCGCGTCATCCTTTGGATGCGCCTTGCCGGCAAAGATCAACTGCACGGGCCGCGCCGTATCGGTGAGAATCCGGCGCAGCCGGTCCATGTCGCGCAGAATGAGGGTGGCGCGCTTGTAGGTGGCGAAACGGCGGGCGAAGCCGATGGTGAGCGCGTCCGGATCCAGCACCTCAGCGGCAGCATCCACTTCCCGCGGCGGTGCGCCTCGGAACTTGCGTTGCGCGCTCACTCGCCGCCGTGCCCAGGCCACCAGCCGCTCGCGGCGCCGTTCATGGGTTCGCCACAGCTCCTCCGCGGGAATGGATTGCACCCGCTCCCACACGTCCGCGTGGGCGGGTTCCTCGCGCCAGTTCGGCCCCAGGTAACGATCGTAAAGCTGGTTGAACTCCGCCGGAATCCAACTTCGGAAGTGGACTCCGTTGGTTACATGACGAATGGGTATCTCTTGCAGCGGCACGCCCGGCCACAAGGATTGCCACACCTTGCGGCTGACCTCGCCGTGCAGCTTGCTGACGCCGTTAGCGCGCGCCGCCGAGCGCAAAGCCAGCACGGTCATGCAGAAGTCCGGGTTGCGCTGAGTGAGCCCCAGGTCCATGAACTGCTGCATCGACAATCCCATCTTTTGCGCCCGCTCGCCGAAGTACCGCGCCATGAGGTCGTACTGGAAATAGTCGTGACCGGCTTCCACCGGCGTGTGCGTGGTGAACACCAGGCTGGCGGAGGCGAGTTCGCGTGCCTCCGCAAGACTGAGCTGGTAAGCGGCCATCAAGTGTTGAACATGTTCCAGCGCGAGGAATGCCGAGTGCCCTTCGTTCATGTGAAAGACGGTGGGCTGCAATCCGAGCGCCTGCAGTGTGCGATAGCCGCCGACGCCCAGCAGGATCTCCTGCCGGATGCGCGTCTCGCGATCGCCGCCGTACAACTGGTCGGTGAGGTCGCGTTCCTCCGGGCGTGTGTTCAAGCCGATATTGGTATCGAGCAGATACAGCGGCACGCGTCCCACCTGTGCTTTCCAGACCTGCGCGTAAGCGGCCCGGCCGGCAAGCTCAACCTCGATCACCATGGGCTGGCCGTCGGCCTTTTGCACCGGGCTGACCGGCAGATTGTAGAAATCGTTGACGGCATACGATTCCTGCTGCCATCCCGACTGATTGAGATATTGGCGGAAGTAGCCCTGCTGATAAAGCAGTCCAACGCCCACCAGCGGCACGCCCAGATCGCTGGCCGATTTCAGATGGTCGCCCGCCAGGATTCCCAGCCCGCCGGCAAAGATCGACAGGCATTCCGTCAATCCGAACTCGGCCGAGAAATAGGCAATCAGCGGCAGATCGCTGCCGCTGGCGTGGGTGCGGTGGAACCAGGTCGACTCCGCCGCCAGATAATGTTCCAGGCTCGACTCCACCCGGCGCAGGTGCGCCAGGAATGCCTCGTCCTTCGCCGCCGCCTCCAGCTGCGACTGCTCGATCGACCCCAGCATCAGGACGGGATTGTGCCCGGCCGTTTCCCACAGGTCGCGGTCCAGCCGGCGGAACAACTCAATCGATTCGTGACTCCAGCACCAGCGCAGGTTTTCTGCAATCCGGCGAAGCCCTTCCATTTCCTTTGGCAGTGACGGTACGACGCTGAAGGTGTGGACCGGTTTCACGCGCAACTCCTTTCGGCCCCAAAGCGCGTTCTACTCCCTCGCCGCTGGCGGGGTCAAGTTCAGCGTGTGTCAGATAGCGAGTTTGCAAGAATGCCGATAGCAAGATCGAACGACCTCCCTTTTTGGGAGCGAGACGGCAGGGTCCTGGTAGAGCCGGCCTTCAGAGGTCGCGTCCAGGATGCCGCTCTCAAATCACGGAAAGTCCTACCACTTTTGTCGTATACTACAGCGCTATGTTCCTATTTTTCCGCGCGCCCGAGGCATAATCACCATGAGGATACCGATGAAGAAGTCCGAGCACACCGACCGTCCCACCGAGAACCGCTGGCTGGACGTCGAGGAAGTCAGGTTGGTGAGTGACCTGCGGATTATGCACTCCAAAGTCGACGAACTCTATCAGATCGTGGCCAACCTGAAGCGGCGGCACAGCGGAGAGGACATTCGCAAATACGCCGACCATCCCGTGCTGAATGAAGACATCGCGCGGGTCGACGAAATCTACCTTTGGTTCCTCAGTCTGAAAGACCAGCACGCCAGGAACAAGGACATCCGGGCGTAACCTCGTACGCGCCCCCGCAACAACGTTCGCTCCGGAATTTCCGTACAACCCGCGATTGCTTAGTCAATCGTCACTCTGCAACCCAAATTGCCGGGTTGAAAAATGCCCTTGCTTTTCGTTAGACCTCCTGCGCGTTTTTGCGAGCCGACGCAAACCTCTTGTTCTGGAAGCCCAGGGGCCACTTTGCGGATTAGTATAGGACGCTGGTGATGGCACTAATTCTCCCGTTCGATGAAAAATTGGCAGGTTGTTGTAATGCTTTCCATGAGCGGTGCGCAGAGCTGAGAAATAGAGGAGAGAATTTCCCCGAAGGAGCTCTAAAGCCCTATGATGTGACGGCATAGTTCAAAGAAAGGGGATTGCCAATGCCTGCTGAACCGAAGCTGTCGCTGGATGGAAAAGTAGCGCTGATCACCGGAGGCTCGCGCGGGATCGGGGCGGCCACGGTGCGGTTGTTTGTCAGCGCCGGGGCGCGCGTGGTCTTCAATTATCAGCGCGCGAAAACCGAAGCCGAGCGGCTAATGGCCGAGTGCGGCGACGAGCGCGCCTACGCTGTTCAGGCGGATCTGTCCGGCACCCACGGCGCCGATGCCCTGGTGCGAGCCGCAGTTGGACGATTCGGCACGATGGATGCTCTGGTCGTGAACCACGGAATCTGGCCGGCCGATGACGTCCCCATTGATCTGATGGAAGACGAGCAATGGCGCAGGACCGTCGCCGTTAACCTCGACAGCGCCTTCGCTCTCCTCAAGCATGCGGTGGCGCATATGAAGCGGCAGGACCACGGCGGCAGCATCGTGCTGGTCAGCTCCACCTCAGGCCAGCGCGGCGAGGCTGGGCACTGCGACTACGCGGCGACGAAAGGGGCGCTCCTCAGCATGACCAAAGGGCTCTCCACGGAATTGGCGCCGTTTGGGATTCGGGTGAACTGCGTCGCTCCCGGCTGGGTGGCCACCGACATGACCGCCGGCACCTTGCATGATCCCGACAGCCGCCACCGTGTATTCAGCACCATTCCTCTCGGCAGGGTCGGCACTCCCGAGGAAATTGCCGCGCCGATTCTGTTCCTGTGCACCAGGCACGCGGGATTCATTACGGGCGAGGTTTTCAATGTGAACGGGGGAGCGGTGCTCGTCGGATAGGTTTTAATGTTATTGAGATTAATTATTTTAAGTTTTATATTGACTTTATTAATTTAATGATTCATTACTATTGGCGAACTGAGTTTCGTCCATGTCTTCCAAGACTATCTGCCCGGAATGCAATCAGCCGTTCAAGGTAACCCGGCTGGCCTGTCCCAACTGTAACGTCTCGCTCGAAGGGCAACTCGAACTGCCCGCGCTGGCCCAACTCTCACTCGAAGATCAGGCATTCGTGATGGCGTTTGTGCGTCATCACGGCTCGATCAAGAAGATGGAGGCCCTGTTCGGCATCAGCTATCCGACGGTCAAGAACCGGCTGAACGCGATTGGTGCGGCGCTGGACAAGTCGATGCAGGCGCCCTCGCCGCGAGCTTACGTGCTGGAGCAGCTTTCGCGCGGCCAGATCACGGTGGAGGAAGCGTTGGAGAGACTCGGCTGAAATTGCCGAGGAGGCATCGTCATGTCAGAGGAAACCAGGAAAGTACTGGAGATGCTGGCCGCAGGAAAAATCAACTCGCAGGATGCGGAGCGGCTGCTGGACAAATTGGCGGCGAGTAAAGGCACGGAAGAGAATGCCAACGGTAACGGCGCGGCCACCGACACCCGCTCACCCTCCAAACTGAAGTTTCTGCGTGTTCTGGTGGATACGGGCGAAGGGCACGACGTGAACGTGAAGGTGCCGCTGGGGTTTCTCCGTGCAGGCGTGAAGTTGTTTGGCGTGCTCCCGCCCAAGGTTGCGCAGAGGCTGAACGAAAAGGGATTCAGCCTGGATTTTCTTTCCGAGCTGAAGGGCGAAGACCTGGAAGAAGCGTTGAATACCTTGCACGTCGATATCGAAACCGATGAAGGACAGCACGTGCGGGTATTCTGCGAGTAGAACGCGGTGAGACATGCCTGCTGGCGGGCGATGTGCCGCGGAACGGTTCCCGTCAGCAGGTGGCCCGGTCATGCAGCACGGGGCTGCGACTGCGCTGTCCACATCACATCATGACCCGGGAAACGCTCTACTCGTCGCTTGGGCTCTCCACGAATCCCATTTCGCTCAGGTGACTTTCGGGCAAATCAACATTGGCCTCGGTGGTGTGATTTTCAGTGCGCAATTCTGACAGCATGGCCTCAACCTCATGCGGAGGTAGCGCCGTACTGTGATAGAGGAATTCTTCCAATCCATCGGGAGTGAATACCTGCAGCCAGGAATTGGCGCCCAGATTGAAGTTCACCTGATACTGCAAAGGATCGGCTTTCAAGCGAAAGATGTGCAGGTTGCCGGGCATGGTCGATTCAATTCGCGCTGCTGCCACCTCTGGCCATCGTGCGGTTGCACTTTATGATTCAGCGCAGCAACTGGGCAGGCGTGAAGAAGATTCGCAGTTCGCTATTCGGTTTTCGCCATTCGCTCTTCGCCAGAAATACGGGCGAATATGTCTAACCGGCCCCGACAACTTGGGCAGGATAACCCGAATAATTCAAGAACCACCGAAGAGCCAATGGCCAAAGGCAAAGAGCGAAAGGCGGCCCTTACGCTTCCATCGGCGAGGCTTCCGGGAACCGCAGCTTGCATTTGGCTAATGCCCGGTTGAGCAGATCCTCCACCTGCGACTCTTCCAGACTCTTCGCCATGGCCAGTTCGCTCACTAGCAGGTAACGAGCGCGCTCCAGCATCTTCTTTTCACGAAAGCTGAGCGGCTTGGCTTGTCCCAGCAGCAAAAGGCCTTTCAGCACATCAGCGACGTCCAGCAGCGATCCCGTCCGCATCTTGTCCGAGTTTTCCTTGAAGCGGTACTTCCAATCGGTATGGTTCTCGCACTTGCCGTCCATCAGGAAATCCAGGATCTTCTGCACCTCGCCATTGCGAATGACGCGCCTGAGCCCAACGCTGCCCACGTTGTGGAAGGGCACCATCACCTTCAAACTGCTGGCCTTGATCTTGAGGAGGTAGAATCTCTCGATTTGTGAGCCAATCGTTCTGCTGCTGATTTGCTCGATAACGCCTACCCCATGGTTCGGGTAAACGACCTTGTCTCCGATGCTAAAACTCAGGTTATTCATGAGGGCCGGAGTACTGCTTCCCAGAGTTGATCTGGGATGTGTAGAGGGGAACTACAACATGTATAGGTTCAGTATACCCCGGTTTTTGAAAGGCGGTCAAACCAACGGGCGGCTTCCTCATGCGCCGTTTTGCGCCGTCAGAAAAAGAAATATGCGGTTAGCCGATGGTTGCGAGCACGGCAACGGTGGGAAGCTTTCTCCCGAGAAGAAGCAGTTCACCCCTCGGGTATAATTGGAAACGCCTGCGGCACACGCCCGCTGGCCCGAACACATCGACTCCGAAGTATGCCTGAGCACATCAAGAAGAAGCTGGCCGAGGAAATTGCGGTCCTCGAACACGAGCTGAACCACGAACTGCCGAAAGAACTGAAAAGAGCTATAGCCATGGGGGATCTCAGCGAGAACGCCGAGTATCACATGGCTAAGCAGCGGCAGGAATTCGTGCGCGCCCGGCTGGGCCAACTCAAGCAGCGCATGGCCGACCTGTCCATGGTCAATATGTCCAATATCCCTCGCGATCGCGCCGCCATCGGCTCAACCGTGGTGGTTTACGACTCCACCAAGGAAGAGGAGATCGAGTACAAGCTGGTGACCAGCGAAGAGTCGGATGTTACAAAAGGTTTAATTTCCACCAGCTCGCCGATTGGCCGCGCGCTGATGGGCAAGAAGGTAGGCGATGTGAGCGAAGTGGTGACGCCCACCGGCAAACGTGAACTCGAGGTGCTGAAGCTCATCACCATCCACGACGAGGCGTAACGGGGCAGCATGACCTGGACGAGCGCTGTCGGACGGTCCTGCAAGTGGCTGTTGTACAAGATTGTGCACGGCCTGGCCCTGACCCGCATCTCGCCCAACGCCCTGACCTTCATCGGCCTGCTGATCAATATCGTTGCCGGTATTCTCTTCGGCTACGCCCACGCCGATAACCAGCGCCGCGTCTTCCTCTACGCTGGGCTGGTGATTATCGGGGCGGGCATCTTCGACATGGTGGACGGCCGCGTTGCCCGCGCCACCAACCAGGTCACACAATTCGGCGGCTTCTTCGATTCCATCATCGATCGCTATAGTGATGTAGCCATCTTCTTCGGGCTGCTGGTCTACTACGCCCGCGCCAACCGCTTTTTCTATGTCGTGATGGTAGCCTTGGTGATGATCAGCTCGGTCATGGTGAGCTACGCGCGCGCCCGCGCCGAGTCGCTGATTCCGAGTTGCAAGGTCGGATTCATGGAGCGCCCGGAACGCATTGTCCTGGTCATCATCGGAGCGCTGTTCAACCGCATGGGACCGGTGCTGTGGGTGATCGCCGTGCTCAGCACCATCACCGTCATCCACCGTATTCGCCACACCTACCAGGTGCTGCGCGAAATCGAACCTCCACCCATTCCTGTCCCGCCCGATCCGCTGAAGTTTGAGGAGATTGTGGGCTAACCGGCTATCGCTGGAAATTAGATCGGTCCCCGGTACCGGCGCAACTGCACCGCCGCGGCCAGGAACGCGGCCGCAACGGCCAGCCCGATCCATAAGCCCGGCGAAGCCAAAAAGCGAGCCAGGGTGATATGCGTCATGGGCCCCATGGGAAACATGCCTCCCGATGGTGTGATGTCGATCGGCGCACCCGCACCGATCAGGCGCCCGCCCACCATTTCAACGAAATGCGAAGTGTTGAAGATGAGCTTCTCGACACCGCCGATTGCCACCACCGGCAAGGCCGCCCAAAGCAAAGTTGCACGCCGGGCCCACGCGGAAACCAGCAGCAGCCAGCAATATATGGGAAACGGCCAAAGGGCATGTGCGGTCAAGAGGTGGTGCAGCAGTTTTCCCCACATCGAAAGCGGCGCCAAATCGCTCCAGAACGCGGCCACACTCAGCCCGTTTGCGGCGAGCACCACACTGCTCAGCAGCAACATGATCGCCTGTACCACGACCGTGATGGCGAAGGTGAGTAGTGGCAAAACCACCAGCGGAATGCTGGCCTTCGCCAGCACCGTCGTACGATCGGATACTGGCAGCGACTTCCAGAACAGAACACTGCGGTCACGGCGCTCGGAATGCAATGCCTCCGCCGAGTAGAAGAGGCTCATCAGGATCAGCGTGGCCATGAACACGCCGGCGGCGATGTTGTAGTGCGTGGCAACGGCTTCCCAACGCTGCGACGGCGGCTTTGCGGCCAGAGCACGCATGTGGGCCGGCAGATGAACGGTGCTGATCAGGGCGCCGACTAGAAACACGACGGCAATGGCCCATTGGCCGATGTAGATCCAGCGGTTCTCCGCCAATTCGCGGCGTATCGACCAGTACAGAGGGTGAGTAGCGGACAGAGCCGCAGGCGCGGCCTGCTGCGCCCCGAACGAGTCCGACAATGCGCCGGATTGAGTATTCATCTGGCCGCTCCTTGTGCCGCGCCTCGATTCCCGATCACCGCGACGAACAGATCGGCGATGCTGGGTCTGCGCACCTCGCCCAACGCCGCCAGTTGCTGACGATCAACGTGATCGAACAGCAGAACGCTACGGCCGAACACCTGCCGCTCGTGACTCGGCTTCAGCGCCCGTGCCGCTTCCACGTTCTCCGGGTTCACCATCAGTTCTACGTAGCGCGATTCGAACTCCTCCATGCTGCAGGAGAATACGATGCGGCCGCGGTCGATAAACATGAGATCGGTGAGGACGTGCTCGACCTCTTCCACCTGATGGGTGGTCACGATGATGGTGCGGCTGCGATCGTAGTAGTCGTTCAGCAGGGAATCGTAGAACTGCTTGCGATACAGGATGTCAAGCCCAAGCGTGGGCTCGTCGAGCACCAGCAATTTGGCGTCGACCGCCATGACTAAAGCCAGGTGCAGTTGGGTCACCATCCCCTTGGACAATTGCCTGACCTTGCTGGTGCGCTGGATGGTCGTTTGGGCCAAGAAGCCCTCCGCTTTGGCGCGATCGAATCGCGGATGCACGCCGGCAACATAGTCCAGCAGGTGCGAAACCCGCGCCCACCTTGGCAGCACGGCGACGTCGGCGATGAACGAGACATCGCGCATGAGCTGAGCGCGCTCTCTCCAGGGATCGCGTCCGAGTACCCGCAATTCGCCCTGGTAGGGAGTGAGGCCGAGCATGGCATTGAGGGCCGTAGTCTTGCCCGCGCCGTTGGGGCCGATCAATCCAAGAATGCGGCCTTCTTCAACGCGCAGGTCCAAGCCATCCAGCGCCAGAGTTGTGCCAAAGGCCTTTCGCAGGCCGCGCGCTTCGATCACCGGCATGGCTTCAGTGTTCCTCCTCTTCGGGATGCGGTTTTGGACGAGTGTGCTGGTTGCCGTTCAGCAGTTCTTCCGGCTTCAACCCGAGCCGCTGGATGGTGGCCGAGATCCGCGGCCATTCCTCCGCAAGAAATTTGCGGCGCTCGCCCTGCAACAGCAGATGGCGCGCTCCGGTCTTGACGAACATGCCCAATCCTCGCCGCTTCTCCACCAGCTCCTCGTCCACCAGTTCCTGATAGCCTTTCAGGACCGTGAGCGGATTGACCCGGTATTCCGCCGCGACGTTGCGCACGGAGGGCAGCGGCTCGCCCTCCTTGAGCACGCCGTCGAGGATCATCGCCACCACCCGATCGCGAAGCTGGCGATAAATCGGCTGATTGTCGTTCCACTCACGGTCCATCCCGGCTCCCGGCCGCGTTACCTGAGGCTTGCCTGCTCCGTTGTACGCTTCAGATCGAAATGGGCGTGCATCGGCTTGTCCCCGGGCATCATGTAGGTCCAATCCTCGAGGTGGTGGTTCGTGTCGATAAGGGTGAACACCGCGTGGTACATGTGCCCGTTCCCATTGCCGCCGGAGAGGTCCACAAAATCGAACTCTATCTGCTTTCCGTCGGGCGAGGAGCGAGCAACCATGCGCGGGCGGTTGCCGGCGTCGCAATAGTGGACCAGCGTCAGATGATCGCCGTCCAAATAGAACATGGTGACGGGGTGGTCGTATTTGGCCGGGTCCAGCGGCGTGCCGGCTTCCTGCATTTCGTGGACTAGCGCATTTCCGCGAGAGGTTACGCGCATCGAGACATGCATCGGCGTGCCGTCCATTTGCGGTATAGGCGGATCCACCTTCACCCGGCCTTCCCAATTCCCGGCGAGGGCTTTCATCGTGTCGAAGGACTTTTGCGCCTCCGACTGGACCGCAGGTTTGGGCGTATCGGAATGCGACTGTGCTGCCGCCGCGGTGGCGAGCGCCAGCAGAACGAATGTGAGCATAACGCGAAGCGGTTTCATCTTGCATTCTCCTCAGCTTCACAACTTAGGGCCACGAGGGTCCTTCGTTACTGAAGTACTGTTATAGTTAACTATAACACTGTCGGATTGTCAAGGGCTTTTTCGAGGTCTCAACCCACCCGCCTGATTCGACCGCAGTTCAAAAAATTTGCCGCCGGATGTGAGAGTACCCACAGGATCGAGGAGGACAGGCTGTTCGTTGCGGTTTTGCAGTTGGACTATGCCGGGACCTGGATCGATGCCCTCGCCGCCCTTGCGGTTTTTTTGTTCCTACATCTCCCACAAGCACTGGCCGGCGCGATACATCGAGATCAAGCCATCTTCGCTGATCTTCAGCACCGTGCCGTAATGTGAGGCGGCAATCGCCGCCGTGGTGCGTCCGCCCTCCACCGTCCGGTTCATCGCTTCTTCGCTCGAATGATGGTGCAGAATGGCGCCGAACGCCAGCAGGTTTCCATCGCCACCGAGGACGACTGCGCCATCGATTCGCGCGATGTTTTCCAGCACGGTGGAGGGCACATCGAGGATGCTGCGGTCGCGCAGCAGATAATGTAGCTGGTCCTTGCTGGTGAGGCCGTCCGCCAGGCCTTGGTGATCGAGATGGTCGAGCAAGTCCGGCTGCGAGATCAGTTCCCGCGCCGATTCGGGCTTGTCCAATGCCACGAAGAGCGCTCCGCGGCGGCTCTCGGTGAGATTCAGCGCAACCGAAAACAGCCGCTCCGCCAATTCGTCATTGCCCAGCGCTTTTCTCCACATCGCATAACGATGGCGCGCATCCGCCAGCCGCCACTTGCCATCGATGAAGCGAAATACTTCGACACCGTCGGAATAGACTTTGATCTCGCCATTGGGCGAGAGGATGAGACAGATGTGCCCGCCGCACAAGGTGGCACGGGCATGATCGGCATACTTACTGGCCGGCGGCACGGGCAGAGGCATATCGCGATAAGGCTCGGTCCACTCCTGGATATCGATCAAATCCGCGAGTCGTCCATCTCGGTCAACTAATGCCAAAGTGCGCAAGCCGTCACACAGCCGATGAAAGCTGCGAATCGTGGTCAATTGGTGGTGATAGCGCAGCGCTTCGGGCCGGGTTTGCGGCGGCTCGTGGCACGGCTCGGGCATGGAACCGAAGAGAAGAACACCCGTCGAGATGCGGCGGTTTTCGTAGGTGCTCATGCTGCTGGTGCGCAATACTTCGATGGCATCGGCAACGCGGTCGGGCACTGCGGCAATCGCTTCCGCGCTGGCGTGCGGACCCGGGTCGAGAAAGGCGGAGACGAAGCGGTCTTCGGGAAGTCCGCGAAAGAGTTGGAAACTCTGCGCGGCCAGGGTTTCGTCGGTGAGGAGCTGATAACGAGCGGCGAGCACCGTCCCAATGCTACGAATCAAGCGCCCTTCGTGCTCGGAAAGTCTGGAAGCAGCGGTGAGCGAATAGCCACTGCCCATCCACTCGAACTCGAGTTGGCCACCGCTGGGGACGGCTCCTAACAGCTCCGGCATACGCTTGGGGTCGCCTGCAATCCGCTGCAGGCTGGCGCCGGGAAAGAAGTAGCGGATGCCGCTTTCCAACAAATCGCTGTACAGGCCGCTGAGGAATCGGGTGCGATTTTCGAGCGCGCGGAAGCCAATCGTCGCAAAGTCTGTCATCGCCGGTCACAAGATTGGATGCCCTGGCCGGGAGTGAGGTGCAGGATGGATGGCTTACATCAGCAGTGGCACGCGGCGGTTAGGGAGCTCCCACCGGCTGCGCGCGATCGAGCCACCGCCTACTTGTCGCTCCCGACCCTCGGAAGTTCGAAGAAATCGTCGGCTGAGCTGGGCTGACGTCGGATGCTCACTTCCCATTTGCATCCCAGGCTGCTACTCTGGCTGTCGTTCTCCCTCGTGCAGTAATGCAGATCAGCCGCCGGTCCCTACTCACATTAATCTTTCTGCTGGGCGTTGCCGCGTGCCTCAACATCATTGTGGCCCTCAAGGCGTCGATAACCTCAGACGAAGCGCACCACGTCGATTATGGTGTGCGGGTTCTCCACTTCCAGCCGGACCGTCAACTTGGCGGCATTTGCGACAGCCAAATGCCGGTTTCTGCGCTGAACGCGCTGCCGCAGACCATCGGCGCGAAAATGCTGGAACACGGTTTTCTGCCTTCGGTTTCGAAGATACTGATTCGCGCCGAGCTCGCCCGACTTCCTACCATCCTTGCAACCTTATGCTTGGACCTGCTGGTCTTTTTGTGGGCTTGCGACCTGTACGGAGAAGCGGCCGGACTGGCGGCCTGTCTGCTGTGCGTGCTCTCTCCCAATCTGATGGCGCACGGCACACTGGCAACCACCGACATGTACCACGCTGTGGGAGTTGTGGGATCGCTGTGGTTTCTTCGTCGATTTCTGCTCCAGCCTACCTGGGGACGAGCAACTTTCAGCGCCTTGACCCTGGCTCTGGCGCAGACCACCAAATCATTCGCCCTCGCCCTTTATCTCGTGGTTGGGGTGGCATTGATGTTCGCAATTCGCAAGCGCAAACCGCCGCTGGAGACAAAGCGCGCTGCAGCCTTTGTGGCGATCGCCGCGGTATGTTTCGTATTTGTTTTGAACGTTGCGTTTACTTTTCATAACAGCTTTCTTGCCCTCAAGGACTATCACTTCGAAAATAGGTCATTTCAACATTGGCAACAAACTCCGGTCCTGCGGCTCATGCCGGTTCCGGTTCCTTATCCGTTCCTCCAGGGACTCGACATGATGAAGTTCAGCGAAAAGACAGGTCGCTCATTCGGAGACGTATATCTCTTGGGGTGGTTAGGGGATCCTACGAATCGGGCCTTTCATGGATTTAAGTCGTACTACTTTGTGGCGCTGTTCTTTAAAGAACCTATTCCACTACTGATTCTGTTCGTGTGGGGCCTGACCTGGGTCTGGTGCAACCGCAGCCGGGCGGAGATCGCCGCTGGAGAAGGTTTGCTGCTGGCAGCCGCTGCCATCCTGTTCTGCTGGATGAATTTCTTCAGTCGTGCGCAGATCGGCATTCGGCACATCCTTCCGGTATTGGCGGTTGAAACGGTGATTGCGGGCGCCGCGTTCGGTGACTTCGCCTCGAAAACGCGGCTGCATAAGGTAGCGCTGTGCCTCCTCGTTTTGTGGATGGGCGCTTCCGTCGCCAGCTATTACCCGCAAATGATTCCGTACATGAACGAGTGGCTCGTTGACCGGCGCTTTTCCTACAAACTACTTTCGGACAGCAATCTGGATTGGGGCCAGGACTCATCGATCGTCGACAACTTTCTCAAGAAAAATCCCGATGTCGTCCTTGATCCGCCCAAACCTGTGGCTGGCCGTGTACTCGTGAGGGCAAATCGCCTGACGGGAGTTTATCGCTGGGACTCGGCGGCCTATCTGATGAAGAAATACGAGCCCGTGGCGCAAGTAGGTTATGCGCACTTCCTGTTTGTCGTTCCCCAAAGCGATATAGCTTCCGGCACTCAGAAGCGCTGAACGGAAGCTCAACGGTCGCGGCGCGGGTGGAAAAACCTGGAATCTTACTGGTAAGACGATCTTACCAGTAAGATTTTCGAAAGTGCCGCTCCGATGATGCCCAACTTTCGGCTAGGTTGGCGCGATCTGCTGCGGGTGTTCGACCTTGGCTTCCCGCAGATACTTTGCCGCTTCCTCCGGTGGTGTCGGGTTCTGGTAGAAGCCCGTACCCCACTCGAAGCCTGCGATCTTCGTCAGCCGCGGCATGAATTCCACGTGCCAGTGGTAGTAGTCCATCGCGTTCTCTTGCACAGGAGCAGTGTGGATCACGAGATTGTACGCGGGATTCTCGAGCACTTGATCGGCCCGTACGAGCAGGTTCTTCAGGGCCTTGGCCAGGCCCTCATAGACCTGCGACGACGAGTTCTCGAATGCCGACTCGTGGCTCCTGGGCAGAATCCAGGTCTCGAAAGGAAACCGCGGCGCATACGGAGCGACGGTGAGGAAGCCATCGTTTTCGGCCACCACGCGCACCCCGGATTCCGTTTCCTGCCGGACAATGTCGCAAAAGACGCAACGCTCTTTGTAGATGAAATACTGCTTCGAGCCTTCCAGCTCTTCCAGCACGTGCTTGGGCACGATGGGCAGCGCGATGAGCTGAGCGTGCGAGTGTTCCAGGGTGGCCCCGGCGAGCGCACCGTGGTTCTTGAAGATGAGAATGTATTTGAAGCGGCGATCTCTTTTCAGGTCGAGGACGCGGTCGCGAAACGCCCACAGTATGTCTTCGATCCGCTTTTCCGGAAGATCGGCCAGCGAGACCCCGTGCTCCGGCGTCGCAATGATGACTTCGTGTGCCCCGATGCCGTTCATCTTGTCGAACATACCCTCGGCCTGACGATTCAGGCTGCCTTCGATACCCAGGGCGGGAAACTTGTTCGGCACCACGCGCACTGTCCAGCCGCTGCTGTTGGCAGAAGCGCCGTTGGGCCGGTAGGCCAATACTTCCGGGGGCGTCTTGCTTTCGTTGCCGGCGCAGAAGGGGCAAAAGCCGCCCTTCAGCTTCACCGGCTCGCGGGTGAAATCGGAAGGCCGCTTGGCGCGATCGCTTGAAATAATGACCCAGCGTCCGACAATCGGGTCTTTGCGCAGTTCAGGCACGGGGACTTCTCCTGCAAACTTCTATGTTACCGCTTCTAACATCGGCAAAGGGACGCGGATCACTTTACCGGCTCGGGAGCAGGAGCGCTACCCACCAGCTTTTCCACCTCTGAAATTTCTTTGGGGACGCTCGCAGACAGCACCTCCGGCCCGTTGGCGGTGATGAGGATTGTGTCCTCGACGCGGAAGTGCCAGTGCTTGTCGGGGAATTCGACGATCGGCTCAACCGTGACCACCTGTCCGGCCAGGATGGGTCCGCGTGGCAGCATGACATCATGCGTCGCCAGCCCGACGAAGTGCCCCGGCCAACCATACCATTGCGAACCGACGCCTTCGCGATCGAAGACTTTCTTGCCCGCAGCCTCGGCCTGTTCGTAAGTATTACCCGGGCGCAGCATGTCGATGATCGCCTTCTGGCACTCCAGATCGACGTTGTACCACTTGGCCTGTTCGGGCGTGAATCTGCCGTCGATGTTGAAGGTGCGGGTGATGTCCATGGTCATGTGGTCGAGGTCCGCAGCAAAATCGAAGACCACGATGCTGCCCGGCTCAATCTTGCTGCGATTGAAGAAGTAGTGCCAGGTATTCGCGTTCTTGCCGGAACCGACGATGGCCGGATACGCCACGCCCTGCGCGCCGGAATTGCGAAAGACGAAAGCGGCTTCCGCCTCGATCTGGTACTCGTACATGCCAGGATGCGCGGAAGCGATGGCCTGCCGGTCGCCCTCGGCGCTGATGCGGCCATTGCGGCGCAGCACTTCAATCTCACCCGGACGCTTGATGTTGCGCATCGCATCGATGGCGCCGGTTAGGTCGCGGAGATTGGCCGCAGGATAGCGCTGGCGCAGTTTCACGATAGTGTCGCGATCGCCGGGAAGCTCTTGCCCATAAGGGTTGTTGTATTCGGCAGCATAATCGATCCCGGTCTCCAGGCGCGCTCCGTCGGGCTTGTCGGCAAAACCAAGCCGTACCCAGAGGTCATGGTCTGTCCCCCTGCCCAGCGTGGCGCTCAAAATCACATCAACCAGATTCAACGGGAGCACAGCCGGGTAGCCTAGCTCTTTTTGCTCGTCCTTCGACATCGACAGCAGATTGGCGCCATAGATCTGGACCACCCGCGGATCCTGCTGCGGCTCGAAGATCATCGTTTGGTTCTTGGCGACGTCCAGCAGCATGATTGCGCCGGGATCGGAAAGCCCGGTGTAGTAATAGAAGTCGTTGTCTTCGCGATAATGGTCCGCCGGAGGCTCCTGCGTCTTGGCGAACAGCAGAACGTAACCGGTCTTGAGCTTGCCGGCGAGCTCGGCGCGCCGCGCGGCAAACTCCTTTGGCCCGCCGAGGTCCTGCATGGCGGCGCGGTCAGTGTACTGGGCTTGGAGGGGGACGATGCCGAGAAAAATCAACAGAAGAGAAATCGCACACTGTCGGATCATGGCGTAGGGCAGTGTAGTCTCCCAAGGCGCGCATCCGCAATTGCCTGCCCCGCCACCCACGAGCCGCAGCAGCTCGAGCAGTTTCTGGAACGCGTCCGTGCCCAGTCCCAGATCCTCGATTATTGCTCGCAGTGTTTTGGGCTTGAGGTCACACCCGGAATGTATGGGTATCACGACTCGTCGTCGATCACTGTCGCGAACGTATATCGCGTGGCTCCCTTTCTGTCACTCCGAAACTCGAAGCCGAGGCCCTGGGCGACGCGAGCCAACTCCTTGCCCGAAAGCCCAGGTCGTTTCGGACTCACAGGCGTGCGCCACCCAATCTCAGCCGAGGGACATTTCAAACTGAGACACCACCTACCCCCCTTCGTCTTCCCTTTCGAAAATCACCGTGAATCGATGAGTGTTTTCGGCATGCTCAGCGGACATACGTGTCAAATCCTGAACCGCAACATGAGCCGTCCTATCACCTTCGCACCCGCCGATAGCGGTTGAACTGGTGATCGCCGGCTTTGCGGCAACTCATCCAGCGCCAGCGCGTCACGTGGTCGCTCGTGAAACCCGGCCCGCCGAAGACCGTCGGCCGCAGCAGCACGGGTATAGTCTGCTCCTCCATGCTGCGCTCCTGCTCCGCCGGGACAGCCTGCCCCGTTTCGATGGGAGCAACGGTCATGAACTTCTCGTCGACCAGATCCGCGCGCGCCAGATTGCCGTAGACCGTCGGCCCGCCTTCGCACAGCAGATACTCGATTCCTAGTTCCTCGCGCAGTTTAGCGATGGCCCGTGGCAGGTCCAGGTTTTCGCCGTCGCCGGCGGCAATGATCGCGACATGCGGATGCCCCCCTTGGGCACGCAGGCGTTCCGCTCCCGCGGGCGAGGTGAGGATGGACGCATCCACCACATCGCCGTCGAAGACCTTGTGCCGCGAAAGGTCGAGATCGGCTGCTTTGGTGATGACGATATTGCGCTCGCGCCCTTTGCCGAGCGTCGTGCGCAGGTCCCGCAAGGTCGCATCGGCCACGCGGAAGACAATGCCGCGACTCTCGGGCCCGCGCAGCCGTTGTTCCTCGCGCAGCGTGTTCATTCCGAGCAGGATGGCGTCGGCGTGCGCCCGCAGCAGGTCCATCAGCCAGCGGTCATCCGACGACTGCGAGATGTCGCCGCCGGAAGCGTGTTTTCCCAGCAGGCTGCTCACGCCGTCCAGCGATTGCACGAAATTCGAGTAAATCCAGGGCCGGCCAGCCGGAGGAGGAGGGAAGCCCAGCTTGCCGTAGGGCGTGTAGCCACGGTGCGCGATTGCGCTCGGCTCGGCGTAGTCGAAGAGTACTTCGAAGCGGCGGGTCTCGTGGTCCAGGCTCAGCGGCAACTCCAACCCCGATTCTACCGGAGGCGCCGATGGCGTCCGTACGCCTCATTCGGCTTACTTTAGCCGGCGGTTTGGCCCTGCCCCAAGTAGCGAGCCTTGTAGTTTGCCGGTAAACACTGGCCGAAACGCAATTCAGTGTCTACCCTGTACATCGAAGCCGCTTGTTTTCTCATCGAACGAAATATGCGCTGGAAGCGGGGCCAACGACTGAAGCTCGTCAGCGAAACAGAAGCCCCCACCTGCACCCGGAAGATCCTTCGTGAGATTCGCGAGCGGTTGGGAGTTCCCGCTGTCCCCAAGCTTTACGAGGCCTATGCTGCCTTCCCCGAGTTCTTGGAGATCCATTGGCAGGTCTTTCGGCCGGCTCTACAGTCGCGACAGTTTTTCCTTATGGGCTCGCGGTTGGCGGCCGAATCCTATACCCGCGCTCACAACTATTTTGAGATTCGGGCCATTGGCCGCTGCGAGGCAGGCAGCCAGACCACCGTTTTGTCGATCTCGCAAGTGCTCGATTACTACCAATATCTCGATCCTTTACTGCTTCTGATCACGGCCGCTCAAATGCAGGCTTTTGAAGGTCCCGTCGGCGAGCCGCTGCGCTCCGAACCCGCGATTCATATCGAGTTTGCCGCGGCGCCTCCCACGCTTTGTGATGGAAGTGCCAGCCCGGAGCTGCAACGTAGCTGGTGTGAGAGAAAGAAGTTGCTGGAATTGGCTTTCATTTCCGAAGAGCACCGCGCCCTGGCGTGCTGGCCGGAATTCTACGTGGAGTACTGGGCCGCGCTAAAGGAGTTGTTGCAGTCTCCCGTTTATGCGGATTGCCGGTATCGCCTCGCCGAGAGTGCGCTCAAGATGGCCGGCGAGTTGCCGGTGCGGGTGGAAACAGCGGTTTCGCAATTGCTGGATGCCGGCGTGAATGACGAGCAGATCACGTCGGTCATGCGAGTTACCGAGGCTTTCATGCAAGCGCTCACCGGACTGGTACTCGACATTACCTTCGCGCGCATTGGCGTCGAGAAAGATGCCGAACAGGAAGCGCACAGGCAACCCCCGGGCCGGTCTGTCCAGAACCAAGAGAAGACCGGCTCACCTGTACGAGCAGCCTGAGAAGTCGGGTCAGCTCGTAATTCTGCTTCTCACGAAATCGACCAGCCCCGGCGTGACGTATTGCGGCGGCCGCACCGGGAACGTCGGCCTTTGGGCTACAGGTTTTAAGGAAACGTTTTTCCAGGCCACGTCGTTTCCGTTGTGATGGAGGACGACCGCGTCGGCGCGATCTAGGAATTGCTGCGCCGAAAGCTTAAAATCCGCCGTCGCCGGGTCCAGCACGGTGATGTAAAGGTCGGGCTTGAGGAAGCGCAGAATACTGTTGGATTCCAGGATGGCATTTTCGGCGGAAGCAAGTTCCTGCCGGATGCGGGGCATCGCCTCTGCCAGCATGCCCTGCCGCGTGCGCACCCAGAGCGCGCGCGCCGCGCCGGAAACCAGGAACCGCGACGAGTCACTTTCCCCGCTGCGGTCGAGCTCTTCCGTAACCGCCCAGGAGCTCTCGTCGCAAGCGCAGGCGCAGGGATGGCCGTTCGCAGAGCAGACTCCGTGCCCGTACTGCGTAACCTTCATGGCCGTCCAGTGGAACTCCGGAAGCGCGGCTATGAGACCGGCCACGACGCTGGTCTTGCCTACGCTACGAGAATGTCCGCCGACGACAATCAGCATGGGAAAACCAGCAATTAGCAATCAGCAACCAGAAGCTATCTCATAAATCGTTTTTGAAAGGGCACGGCTTCAGCCGTGCCGGGCAGCCGCAACCTATGAAATCGGCTTCAGCCTCTGGGGAAAGCGATCCCGCAGCGCCTAAAGGCGGCCTATTTTCCCCTCGCAACGGCCCGGAAACCACCCTACACCTGCGCCGAAACCCGACTAGCAATTATCGCAACCGGCAATTAACTCTTACTCGCCATATTAGACGCCCGGTCCGTTTTTGCGCGCCAGTCGCGCCAGGGCTGCCAACTGTTTCAGGAACTCTCGCAGTGGCCGCGCCGGCGTGCCCCAATACAGTTTGCCACGTCCGCGCAGGACCTTATAGGGCAGGATGCCGGCTTGTCCGCCCAGCATCGTTCCCGCTTCCACTTTGGCGTGGTCGCCGATACCGACCTGCCCGCCTATTACGCAGTCATCGCCGACTTCTGAGCTCCCGGAAATGCCGGTTTGCGCAGCGATGACCACATTCGAACCGACAATATCGTTGTGCCCAATGTGTACCAGGTTATCCAGCTTTGTTCCCGGGCCAATAATCGTCTTATCGAGCGCGCCACGATCGATGGCGCAGTTTGCGCCGATCTCGACATAGTCTCCGATCACCAGCTCACCGATCTGCGGGAACTTGTGATAGCGGCCGTATTCCTCATCGCGCACAAAACCGAAGCCATCCGATCCCAGCACCGCGCCGGCGTGAACAGTTACGCGGCGCCCCAACGTGGTACCCGAGTAGATGACGACGCAGGGGAACAAGTCGCAGTCATCGCCAATGACGACGCCCTCGCCGATGCTGCAGTTTGCGCCAATGTGCGAGCGCTCGCCAATGGTCGCACCGGCTTCGATCACCGCGTGGGCATCGATCGCTGCACCGGCAGCAAGCACGGCCGACGGGTGCACCACAGCCGTAGGATGCACTCCGGGAGGGTAAGCTTTCCGGGGATGCAACAGCGCGCCGGCTCGGCAGAAGGCTAGCCGCGGATTGGCGGCGATCAGCAGCGGTTTGCGATCGCCATGGCTGGCCGCAAACTCTCCGGCGATGACGGCCGTTGCGCGCGAAGCTAGCGCTTCGGGCATGTCCTTCTCGTCCTGCACGAAAACCAGGTCTCCCGGTTGCGCTTGTGCGATGCTGGCGACCTTCGCAACTTCGATGTTGCCGTCGCCGATCAGGCGCGCGGCGGTGAATTCCGCCAGGTGTTGCAGCGTGTGCATGAAGTCAGTTTCGAGTTTCGAGTTTCAAGTTTCAAGTCAAAACAGCTTTCACTCGGCTCCGCAATCGTCGCGATCGATGCAACTAGAAGCTGTCAGATAGCTTCTCGAAACTCGAAAATCAATAAAACATTCGAAGCTCAATACAAAGCCTCTTCCCCCTCCGGCCGCGTCTTCCAGCGCCGATGCACCCACAGCCACTGATCGGGATAGCGTCGCACGTGCTCCTCAATGATCTTGGTGAATCGCGCGGTGTTCGCTACGGCGTCACCTTCGTCGTTTCCGGTGCGCACCAGTTCAACCGGGCGATCGAACTCCACGCGATATTTACGCAGCACCGGGTCCCAGATGGTGAACGCCGGAACCACCGTCGCTCCGGTATGAAGCGCCACCCGCGCCACTCCGCTGGCAGTGCAAGCCGCAATACCGAAGAAATCCACAAACACGCCTTGCGGCGGCGTCATGTTGGTGTCCATCAGGATGCCGACCGTCTGATTGTTTCGCATGGCTGCAATCAGCCCGCGAGCGAATTCCTGTTTGCCGATCAGCGTATTGCCGTGCAGTCCGCGGTAGCGCGTGACCAACGCATCGAGATAGCGATTGTCCAGCGGCCGCACCACGATTTCCATGGGATGGCCGCTCAACGAGTGAAAGAACGATCCCACTTCCCATCCGCCCATGTGGGCGGTAAGCAGGAGCACCCCCTGGCCGCGTTTCTCCGCCGCTTCGAAATTCTCGAAGCCCCGATAGACCGCAATCGTCGAAGCCTTCGCACTCGTATATCTCGGGAACAGACACGCTTCGCCAAGCAGCCGGCCAAGCGAAACATACACGCCGCGCAGGATTCGGCGGCGCTCGGCGGGAGTTTTCTCCGGAAACGCCAGCTCCAGGTTGCGACGTCCCACGCGACGGAGGCGCGGATGCAAGTAATAGACCAGCCCGCCAATGAAGATGCCGACGCCGTGAGCCAAAGGGCGAGGCAGCAAACCTATCACGCGCACCAGCAGCGCAACCGGCCAGTATTGCAATCGCTCGAGCATCCGGGATTCAGCTTCGACGCTAGCACCCGCACAAATCGCGGTCAATCCGAGGCGAACTGCAATTAGCCGGCCTGTCTTGAAGATTTATGTTCTTGGACTTACTGCCGTCGGCAGCTTAGACTCTGGCTCATTGCTTTTCCCACCCCATTTCAAGTTGAGGTGCTGGCGATGAGCTTTCGGCTTCGTTTCGTGATTAGCGTTTCGCTCGCATGTGTTTTCGCGATCGCGTGCCTTGCGCAGAATGATCGCGAGCAGGCGTGGTCTGTGTTGAAGCAGGGACTGGAAAACTCCAACATTGAGAAACGCACCAAAGCAGTTGCGGACCTGGGACTTCTACCGGGCGATCCGCAGGCGCTCGATGCCGCGCTGACCGCGCTGAAGGACCCCAAGCCGGAGGTGCGCGCCGCGGCGGCCCAGGCTTTAGGTGAGATGTCGGCTAAGAACGCCAAACCGGAGTTAACGGCGGCGTTGCAGGACACCGATCCCTCGGTGATCCTGGCGGCGGGACATGCCTTGCTCGCGCTCGGCGACGATGCCGGCTACGATGTCTTTTATGCCGTGCTCACCGGCCAGGAGAAAGCCGGCAGCGGGCTGTTGGGCGAGTCCAAGAAGATGTTTGACGATCCCAAAAAGCTGGCCGGCCTCGGTTTCCAGACCGCGCTGGGGTTTGTGCCCTTCGGCGGAGTGGGGGTTTCTGCCTACAAGTTCTTTACCAAGGATGACACTTCTCCCGTCCTGGCGGCCGCCGCGCTCACGTTGGCCAACGACCCGGATCCGAACAGCGGGGAAGCGCTTGCACAAGCCGCGCTCAATCAGAAAAAGTGGCTGGTCCGGGCGGCGGCCTTCAACGCCATCGCCAAGCGTGGCGAGCCTTCACTGAGGAAGACCGCGGTATTGGGCCTCCAGGACGCGCAGGATGAAGTGCAATACGCCGCCGCAGCCGCCCTCATCCGCCTCAGCGACATTGGGAGTGAGCACAAAGGCAAGCCGGCGCGCGCGCACACCAACTCTAAGCATTGAGGCCCGATCGCGAGTTCAATCCATGTGCCGAAATATCAAAACGCTGTTTAACTTTGAACCACCGGTCACGGAAGCAGAAGTGCACGCTGCAGCATTGCAGTATGTGAGGAAGATTTCCGGCTTCAACAAACCGTCCAAGACCAACGAAGCGGCTTTCTTGTCGGCGGTGGATGAAGTGGCTGCGGCTTCCCTGCGCCTTCTCCATTCATTGGAGACGCATGCTCCCCGCCGAAATCGGGAAGAAGAGGCGCGGAAAGCCAAGGCCCGCGCGGAGATCAGGTTCAGCGCGTAAACGATGAATTGCGCCGCGCCGGCTCCTCCAGAGGGCCTCGCCTGCCGGAAGTAGTATCCTTGCGAGAGGCGCAACGTTCGCGATCCAAATATTGTCGAAAGCGTCGAGACGCCAACGCCACTGCCCCTATGCTGAATTTTCTCGAGCACGGTCCCGATAACGGCGATGCCGACCGCAAGGGCCCCATACTGGTGATGCCTGCGCCCCACCCCAAACCCAGCCACTGGCAGCTCTGGAGGGCCCGGCTCTTTCTTCTGGAGTTCGTCTTCGTCTGCTTGGTGATTGGCATCTTATTGATCGCAGCGCCCTGGACGAATTTGTGGAGTAACAACTCGCTCGTCATCGGCTTTCCGCGGCTGCGGGAATTCATGATGAATGACTTCGTGCGCGGCCTGGTCAGCGGACTCGGAGTAATCGACATTTGGTTAGCTGTAGCGGAGGCGGTGCGATACCGGGAAGAGGCCGAGTGATTCGCAGCTAATATGACCGACAAGAAAGATCCCCATGCCAACCGCGCCCATCTCGCGTACGAGAACCCCAGGTTTTTGAACGGGCCTGACGGCCGCATCCTGCGCATTCTGGCGGAATACCAGGAGCCGCTATCGCGCTTCCGGCGCGAGCGCATCCAGGACACCATCGTCTTTTTCGGCTCCGCACGCTTCCACAGCCGCTCGCAGGCGGAACAGGCGTTGCAGCTTCTGGACAAGCCGGGCTCGGCAATGCCGGCGCCTCCCGGGGAGCAGGCACGCATCCGCCGCGCCAAGGCCGACGTCGAGATGGCCTGTTACTACGAGGACGCGCGCCGGCTGGCGTTCATGATTACCCAGTGGACCAAGTCCATCAGCCAGCCACGGCATCGTTTCGTGATCTGCACCGGCGGGGGGCCCGGCATCATGGAAGCCGCCAATCTGGGCGCCTCCGAGGCCGGCGGCAAGACCATCGGGATGAATATCAATCTGCCTTTCGAGCAGATGCCCAACCCCTACATCAGCCCGGAGCTGAACTTCGAGTTCCATTACTTTTTCATGCGCAAGTTGTGGTTCGCTTACCTGGCGAAGGCGCTGGTCATCTTCCCGGGAGGCTTTGGCACCTTCGACGAACTGTTCGAGCTGCTCACCCTGGCGCAGACCGAGAAGCTGGCCAAGCGCATCTGCATTGTGGTGTATGGCAAAGCCTATTGGGACCGGGTCATCAACTTCCAGGCGCTGGTCGACGCCGGCACGATTTCGCCCGACGATTTGGAGCTATTTCACTGGGCCAACACACCGGAAGAAGCCTTCGCTTGCCTGAAAGAAGACCTCACGCACTATCATCTGGAGCCCCAGCCGTTTCGCGACAAGGGGCCGGACATCGCGAAAACCAGGCCGTAAGAGCAGTTTCGAGTTGCAAGTTTCGAGTTTCAAGTTCAAGTCACAATCGCTCCGACAGGAGCCACAAATTGTGCAGTTTCGAGTTCCTAATCTCCGAGGAAGCCAGAACATAAGGTACGAATGTGAATCAACGCTTCCGGCGCCGGCAGCTCTATCTCGAAACTTGAAACTTGAAACTCGAAACTGCCTTCCGGCGCCGGCAGCTCTATCTGGAAACTTGAAACTTGAAACTCGAAACTGCCTTTACGCTGCCTTCGTCTGCTCCACCTGCGCCTCGATGGCTTCGATCTCGGCGCGACTTTTCCGCACCTCCAGCTTCACATGCCCGAACAGTCCGATATAGAAGTTCGACACGTAGACCAGCGCGAATAGCGACACCAGATACCCGCGCCAATCGGGGTAGAGCAGCTTGTAGCGTGTGATGATCAGGAAAAAAACTGTGACCCAATGGCTGAAACAGTACTCGCAGGTGAAAAGATAAAAGAACTTGCGACGGACCAACGATCGCGAGTCTTTGCTTTTCTGCGAGCAGAATTCGCGCGGCTCGCGAAAGACCTCCTCGTGCGTCACCGTCCACACGATGCTGGCGATCGGCAGCGCCAGCAGAAACAGCCAGACCACCTGGTGGGAAAGAGGCATGCTCCTTTGGATGCGGAGTCGTGCCGCCTCGGGACCTCGCTTCACCGGCGCAGGCGTCTTTCGAATTACGTTCCCAATCAATGGGCCCGATATGGGAGCCGACAGCGAAATCAAAGCGTGCCTCTTTTGATGGATGGTGTTACGGCTGCCGGCAGGCTAAATCGATTCGGTCTGGCACTTTAGGTACTCGCGTCATGAGGATTAAGAAGGTAAACTGTTGCCCGCATGTCACTTTCACTTGAGGTGGCGGGCCGCAGCGATGTGGGCCGTGTCCGCCCGTCGAACGAAGACTACTTCGGATACGACGAACAGCTCGGCGTTTTTGTCGTCTGCGACGGGATGGGCGGACACGCTGCCGGCGAGGTCGCCAGCCAAATCGCTGTCGATACCGTGCTCTCCTTCTTTCGTCAGCGCAAGCCCAGCGTGGAAGAGCATGCGCTGCTTGACGACGCCCCGCTGGGAGCGCGGCTGCTGGCGGAAGCCGTCAAGAAAGCCAATGACGCCATCCTGGACTATGCGGAAGAGCACAAGAACACCTCCGGGATGGGGACCACGCTGGTGGCGGCGCGCTTTTGCAACGGGCTATTCAGTATCGCCAATGTTGGCGACAGCCGGATTTACCTCTTCCGCGAAGGCCAGCTGCTGCAGTTGACCGAAGACCATTCGCTGGTCATGGAGCAGGTACGCCGTGGCATGATCACGCTCGAGCAAGCCAAACGCTCCTCCGCACAAAACATCATCACCCGGGCCTTGGGTACGGACGAAAGCACGCTGCCCGACCTCGGCGAATTCCCCGCGCAGGGCGGCGACGTCCTGCTGCTGACTACGGACGGCGTCCTTCGTCATGTGGACGATACCGAGATCAGCAGCATTCTTCTGCAGCTTCCCTCCTTGCAGGCGGCTTGCGACACGCTCATCGACGCGGCCAACGAAGGCGGCGGCGAGGACAATTCGACCTGTCTGCTGGTCCGCGTGCGCAATGGCGTGGCAAAGGTCGAGTCGGCGGAGTCGGACGAAGCCTGCGTCCCGGCCGCACTTGCACCATGAAGCCCGGCCGGAATCCCCGTTTATCGGTCCAGTCGCAGCGGCTAGTCTAGGGCGCGGGTAAGCGCTTCCGATAAGGTTCGCGGACAGCCTTTCCTCATGTTATAATCATGAGTGCTGATCAACCGGATAATATCCTGATTTTACAATCACTTGCGGGTCGAGTGGTGACCCTCCCCTAGCGGCGCCAACACCTAATTTCTGTGCCACTTGGAGCACAGAGTAGTCCTGAAAACTCCCCGCGCGAGCACTGCACTCCGAGCTTGGTCGCGCAAGAATTTAGGAAGGAACAAGCTGAAGCCTGAGAGCTGACAGCGGATAGCTGAAACATGCCTGACGATCCCAACCAGCAACTACCATTCGACAACATGGGCCCGGGTGCGGCCAACATTCAGCCCGTCAACATTGAAGAAGAGATGCGGCGCTCGTATCTCGACTATTCGATGTCGGTGATTATCGGGCGCGCCCTGCCCGACATCCGCGACGGCTTGAAGCCGGTGCATCGCCGCATTCTGTACGCCATGCACGACATGGGCGTGCTGCACAATCGCAAGTACATGAAGTGCGCCGGTGTGGTCGGCGAGTGCCTGAAGAAATATCACCCACACGGCGACACTGCTGTCTATGACGCGTTGGTGCGCCTGGCCCAGCCGTGGAACTTGCGCTACACGCTGGTTGACGGCCAAGGCAACTTCGGTTCCGTGGACGGTGATTCGCCGGCCGCCTACCGGTACACCGAGTGCCGCATGGCCGAGATCGCCGAGGAGATGCTGGCGGACATCGAAAAAGATACCGTCGACTTTGTGCTGAACTTCGACGAGACCACGGTCGAGCCGCTGGTGCTGCCCACGCGCATTCCCAACCTGATCATCAACGGTTCGGAAGGAATCGCCGTCGGCATGGCGACCAAGATTCCGCCGCACAACCTGACCGAGATCGTCGATGCCGCCATCACGCTGGTGAACAATCCGCATGCCACGCTGGCCGACGTGATGAAGCACGTGCAGGGGCCCGACTTCCCCACCGGCGGCTTCATTCACGGGCGCAGCGGCATCATGGAGGCCTATCGCACCGGCCGCGGGCGCTTCCTGATGCGCGCCAAGGCCGCCATCGAGCACCTCACCAAAGATCGCGAAGCCATCATCGTCACCGAAATCCCTTACCAGGTGAACAAGGCGAACCTGATCAAGCGCATCGCCGAACTGGTGAACAACAAGGTCATCGACGAGATCAGCGATGTGCGCGATGAGAGCGACCGCGAGGGTATGCGCATCGTCATCGAGCTGAAGCGTGGCTCGGAGGCGCAAATTGTGCTGAACCAGCTTTTCAAGCACACCTCGATGCAGGAGAACTTCTCGATGATCTTCCTGGCCGTGGTCAACGGCCAGCCGCGCGAGATGGGCCTGGTGCAGGCCATCCAGCATTTCATCGATCACCGCATCGACGTAGTGCGGCGCCGCACCGCCTATCTGCTGATGAAGGCGCGCGAGCGCGAACACCTCCTCGAGGGCTATCAGGTCGCGCTCGATCGCGTGGATGATGTCATCCGCATCATTCGCGGCAGCGAGAACCGCGCCGATGCGCGCACGAACCTGGTGGCTTACTTCACCGGAAGCACCGTCAGCGTCTCCGAAGGCAAGAGCGGCAAGACGGCATCGCTGAGGGGAGTTACGCCCACGCAGCTCACGAAACCATTTGACGCTACGCAGGCCGACGCGATCCTCGAGTTGCAACTGCATCGCCTGACACGCCTTTCGATCGACGAAATCCTGAAGGAGTTGGGCGAGGTCCGCGAGCGCATCGCCGAGTACGAATCGATCCTCGCCAGCGAGAAGAAGCTGCGCAATGTGATTGTCAAAGAACTGGAAGAGATCAAGAAGAAGTACGGCGACGCGCGGCGCACGCAGATTCAGGACGAAGCTGCCGAGATCAGCCTGGAAGACCTCATCGCCGACGAGCAGGTTGCGGTGACGGTCAGCCACTCCGGCTACCTGAAGCGCACGCCGATCTCGACCTATCGCCAGCAACGGCGCGGCGGCACCGGCCGCAAAGGCATGAGCACGCGTGAGGAGGACTTCGTCGAGCGTCTGTTCGTCGCCTCCACCCACGACTACATTCTGGTCTTCACCAACACAGGCCGCGTGTACTGGCTGAAGGTCTATGAGGTACCGGAGCTCAGCGCGGCCGGCAAGGGCAAGGCCATCGCGAACCTTGTCGCACTGCAACCGGGGGAGAGCGTACGCGCCTGGCTCACCATCCGCGATCTGGAAGAGGAGAACCGCTACGTCTTTTTCGCGACCCGCAATGGCACGGTGAAGAAAACGCCGCTGAAGGACTTCAGCAATGTGATGTCACGCGGCATTATCGCCATCGGTATCGAGAAAGACGATGAGCTCGTGGCTGCAGCCTGCACGGATGGGAACCAAATCACCTTCCTGGCGACGCACGAGGGCATGGCTATTCGCTTCCATGAAGAGGATGTCCGGCCCATGGGACGGCCGGCCTACGGCGTGCGCGGCATGGATCTGGAGAAGGGCGATTACATCGTAGGCATGGCGGTCACGCCGAAGGAGCGCAGGAAAGCGAAGGATGGCGAAGCCGAGTCCAGCCTGATTCTCTCGGTTACCGAGAATGGCTATGGCAAACGCACGGACGTTGACGAGTACCGCCTGACAGCGCGCGGGCGGAAAGGCGTCATCAACGTGAAGACGACTGGCCGTAATGGCAAGGTCGTTTCCATCATGTTGGTCAACGACAAGTCCGAGGTGATGGTGATCAGCCAGTACGGCAAGATCATCCGCATCGATACCAAGAATATTCGCGAGGCCGGGCGCTCGACACAGGGCGTGCGCCTGCTGCACCTGGAAGAAGGCGACCGCCTGGCGGCCGCCTCGGTCATCCCGCCGGAAGAAGCCGAGGAAAACGGCAACGGCGAGACCGGCACGCTGGTGCAGTAACAAGAGAGCGCCGGCCATTGGCGCGAACTGTTGAACCCGGTCCGCGGGCACTTGCCGCCGCGCCCTTCACGTTATTACAATCGTACTAACGACGGAGGACCGCCCATGGTCGCGCTTAAGGTGCGCAAGTTCGGTAACTCTCTGGGAGTGGTGCTGCCAAAAGAGGTAATTCAACGCCTGCATACCGGCGACGGCGAGGCGCTGTTTCTACTGGAGGCGCCCGATGGCAGCTATCGACTGACGCCCTACGATCCCACCTTTGAAGGTAAGATGGCGAAGGCTGAAGACATCATTCGCCGCTATCGCAATACGCTGCACGTGCTGGCGAAGTGAAACCGCCAGTTTGGCTTGACGAAGGCGACGCGCTGGCGCTGCAGGATCGCCTGCTCGCCCTTTTCGGCGGTGCGGCAGGTCTGCGTGATCCCGGATTGCTGAAATCGGCACTGGCAAGACCGCAGCCGCACTTCGCCTGCGGCAGCTCTCCTGATTTGGCCGGTCGGGCCGCGATCTACACGGTCGGCCTTGTGCACCACCATCCTTTCGTTGATGGCAATAAGCGCGCCGGATTCCTGCTGGGTGTTCTCTTCCTGGAATTGAACGGCTATCGCTTCCATGCGAGCGAAGAGGATGCGGTGCAGGCTGTACTGGCGGTGGCCGATGGAACGATGAAGGAGGCGGATTACGCCTCGTTCCTTCGGGCCAACTCTGCACGGGACAGACGCAAGCGATAGTCAGGCGTCGGCGCCACCATCCCGCCAGAACCAGCCGACGAGCCCGGCAACAGCAGAAGAACGGAAAGCTCGCGCCGATGCATTACTCGAACTGCTTGCGAAATTCCGCCAGTGCCTTCTCCAGCTCGGCGACGCGCAGCCGCAACGCTGCCAGCTCTTCCTCCACGCGCAGGATTCTCTCGTCGCGTTCGGCGGCGTGGGAGAGCGACGGCGAATGATGGGAAACAATCTCCGTCTCCCCTTCGACATCGCCGCAGAACAAGTGCGCGTACCGGGCTTCCTTGGTGCCAGGCTGGCGCGGCAGCGCTTTCACCAGCGGCGGCTCGCGCTGCATCAGGCGTTGGAGCGTCGATAGCACGTCGGCAATCTCACCGAAGGGAAACAGACGCTCGGTGCGGCCGCGCAATTCGCCCGGCGTCTGCGGCCCCCGCAGCAGCAGCACGCAGATGATGGCCGTCTCGCCGCGTCCGAAGTTGAAAAACTCCTGCAGGCGATGCTCGTACTTGGCGACACGTGAGTCCGCGCCTTGCGCTGGACCGGCCAGCCGTTTCTGCTGCAACGACGCCAGCGCCAGGCGAACCGCGTCTTCGTCCAATTCCATCACCGGATCGCGATTGTTCTTCTGATTACAGGCATTCACCAGCGCGTGGAGCGAAAGCGGGTAGTAGTCCGGAGTGGTTACATCTTTTTCGACCAGCGCACCGAGCACGCGCCCTTCCACGATGTCGAGAACGAAATTCAAGCCAGCTCCTCCGCTGCCTTTCACACTATGGGAAAAGACCTGGCCCGAGCAACACCAGCGAATCGCACGGGGTAGAGGCGCGATCACCGTCGCGACGACGGGCCTCAGCGGCAAGCTCGCATAGCCCGGATATCCGCCGGAAAAGGTGAAGGCGGCGGCGCTTTAGAAAAGTGTGGATGCCAGCTCGAGAGTGTGGATGCCAGCCCAGCTCATTGGCATTGCCGGTCCTTCTCGAGGCGCTCTACGATGTGCTCGCCCGCCTTGGCCGGTGATCCGAACCAAATGTCTGACCAATTTGCTGTCCAGAGCGCCTCCCCCGTTTTTCGATCAAACAGTGTGGCGCTCGTATAGATTCTCTGGCCGGTGAAGGGAATATGCGTAAACGGGGACGAAACGCCCTGCTTCTCGCTACTGATACTCAATATTCCATCGGCCTGATCCTCCAGTGCGGTAACGGCGTAGCACTTATCGTTTACGAGCACGTTCCTAGCCTTGGCTGCGGCTAAGGTTTGCACCCCCTCGGCTTTCACGTAAATCGTCCGAATTACAGAATGCGTCTCACGCGATGCGGCTGTCTTGGATATCCGCGTGTCTAGATCCTGAGCTGGTGTGTACGATGGAAATAAACCGGCCAGCAAAGCAAGAAGAAGTGCTGTTCGGATGAGGTTTGACATGCGGGTAGGCGTT
>Ga0335078_10001137_pt1 | contig 40315 bp, 32 predicted proteins | sample Lox_Sample_32_FD_206711 | JGI IMG/M metagenome (GOLD analysis project Ga0335078, IMG submission 206711) | Soil microbial communities from Loxahatchee National Wildlife Refuge, Florida, United States - Lox_Sample_3.2 | ecosystem: Environmental > Terrestrial > Soil > Wetlands | place: USA... | reverse complement strand
ATCACCGCATCCGCCGCAAACGCCTGAGGCTCAGTTCAAACGATCCTATCGAAACTGCCCCGGACGAATGCACCGGGCTCAACTTCGCCTCGTCAGCCGGGGCAGTCCCGATAGGAACCTAACGTTTATGAGGAGTAATCCGTTGAAGTTGCCGAAAAGGCGACTTTACAGGCGATTCGAAGATGGACAAGTCGCCTAATTCGCCCCTGGCCGCTCCACCTTGTCCACCACCAGCACATCCGCCATCGCCTTCACCGCTTCTAGCCTCAGCCCCAGCTGCTCCGGAAGGGCCGTAAGCAATCCCGGCGGCGCATCTGCAGGCGCTGACGTAACCGCCTCGTCCGTCGTCCATCGCAAATCAAAGTCATACCTGCCTTTCAGTCCTGTCTTGTCAACCGCCGGGCGGTCAAGAGCGATACGCATCAACAACCCCGCCAGCTCACCCATCGAAAGGTTTTCGGCATGCATCGTCTCCAAGCCGCCATTCTCACGATCGTTCTCGTTCGAGAGGCCGTTTGGATCACCCTTGCTCGCCGCCATCTTCGCGCCGCCCTTCGCCACCGTCAGCATGTAGACGGATGACTTGCGCTGCTCCATGTGCATCACCAATCCAAACCGCTCCGCCAACAGCTTCCGAACGAGCGCCTGCATCTGTTCCCGGTTTGGCTGCCCGGGCACATCGGCATAACCCTTCGCGTCCCACAGCTCCGTTCGTATCCAGTCCGGCGCATTCGCCAGCTGGCTCTTGTGCAATGCGTAGGCATACAGCAGCATCGACTGCACCGTCTTGCGCCGGATCAGCACATCCCGGCCCTCCACTTGATATCCACCAAACTGACCATTTGGATCGCTCGGCCGCACCGTCACCACATCCCAGTTGGGATCAGCGTCTCTGGCCATCATCGCGACCCGCTCCTGGGCGACCGCCTGGGACAGGAAAAGGCCCAGTGCTAACCATCCGCAAAAACCCGCAACCTGTGCTATTCGCTTCATACCAACTTATACGCACCACTCCTTCCTTTCGGATCACTTTTTTTCGTGCTGGAGTGGGGCGCTCGCCAGCTTAGGTGGCGTGTTGTCACCGGGAATTACTCCGCTTTCCGCTATCCTGAACTCGTCATCAACAAAAAGGCCGCGTGCCCCGGGGCCCCCTCGGACAGGTATTCGTCCGCGGGGCGGGATCCCGGCTCGAGGCTCTGGGAGAGTGGGAACGCCTTGGGTGCCTCGTAACTCCCGCCTTTTCACGATCCTTGGACCCAGGTCGCTGAAAAGGCCGAACTTACCTGGGATTGCTGAGGAGCTCTTCGCCCTCATGGGCGATTCCCAGGACGGAGAGGCCATCTCCCTGTTCAATGCGCTCGCCGAAAAACTGGGCCTCGGCTCGGGGATACCCTCCCCCCGGGGGGCCGGCCCCTGCCCGGTCGTTTCCGGCAAGTTCGCCGATGGAAAGCGGTTGCGTCGAGGGGTCGCCCCACGCGCCGCCCAAGTGACTTGGCCCTGAGGGCCGGCGCATTACCATGGGAGCCATGGAAACTCAGTACGTTCCCAACCCCACCCGCTACGACCACGCCATCTTCCGCCGCTGCGGCAACTCCGGGCTCGAGCTGCCGGCCATCACCCTCGGCCTCTGGCAGAACTTCGGCGGCGCCGACGTCTTTGAAACCGGCCGCGCCATGGTGCGCCGCGCCTTCGACCGCGGCGTTACCCACTTCGATCTCGCCAACAACTACGGCCCTCCCTACGGCTCGGCCGAAGAAAACTTCGGCGTCATCCTGCGCAAGGACTTCGGCGTGCGCAAGCACAGCAGCGGTTTGCGCAACGAGCTCGTCATTTCCACCAAGGCGGGCTGGGATATGTGGCCCGGCCCCTATGGCATCGGCGGCTCGCGCAAGTACCTGCTGGCCTCGCTCGACGCCAGCCTCAAGCGCATGGGCCTCGACTACGTCGACATCTTCTATGCGCACCGGCCCTGGAACAATGTCCCGCTTGAAGAAACCATGGGCGCGCTCGTCAGCGCGGTGCATCAGGGCAAGGCGCTCTACGTTGGCATCTCGTCCTACAGTCCCGAGCGCACGCGCAAAGCCGCGGCGATCCTCAAATCCATGGGCGTGCCGCTGCTTATCCACCAGCCGTCCTACTCCATCCTGAACCGCTGGATTGAAGAAGGCCTGCTGGCAACGCTGCAAAAGCTCGGCGTGGGCTGCATCGCCTTCTCGCCTCTCGCGCAGGGCCTTCTCACCAGCAAATACCTCAAGGGCGTTCCCGCCGATTCGCGCGCCAAGCTCCCCCACTCTTCGCTCCTTAAGGAATTCCTGAGCGACAAAAACATCAAGTCCGTGCGCGCGCTTAACGAAATCGCCAAAAGCCGCGGTCAAACTCTGGCGCAGATGGCCATCGCCTGGGTGCTGCGCTCGCCAGCCGTCACTTCGGCGCTCATCGGCGCGCGCAACGTGGAGCAGCTCGACGACTCGCTCGACGCGCTGAAGAAACTCAAGTTCACGGCTGCGGAGCTGAAAGCGATCGATCGCCACGCGCAGGAAGGCGACCTCGACCTCTGGCGCAACGCTCGCATCGACATGGATTAAACTGCGCTCAGCCATCGGGAGTGAGGCGTGGTCAAGGAGCAATCCCCCGCGAAGGCCCCTAGCTTTTTTGTTCCAGCACATCTCTCAGCGCGAAACTCGTCTCCAGCCGTATCACGCCGGGCAGCCGCGAGAGCTCGTTCTGGTGCAGGCGGTTGTAGTCGTCGATCCCAGCCACCCGCGCTACCAGGATGTAGTCGTACTGCCCGGCAAGCAGGTGGCAGCTCACAATGTCGTGGCAGTGGCGTACGGCTGTCTCAAAGGCCCCGAGCACTGCCGCCGACTGCCGCTCCAGTGTGACGCGGATATAGACCGTCATGTGCTTGCCCAGCAGGCGGTCGTCGATGATCGCCCGGTAGCCGCGGATGGCGCCGGAACCCTCCAGCGCCAGGATCCGCCGTGAAGCCGCCGAGGCCGATAGCCCCACCGCCTCACCAACTTCGTAATTCGTAGCCCGCCCATGCCGCGCCAGGTGGCGTAATATGGCGGCGTCCAGCTCGTCGAGGCTGGTCTTGGCAGGTGCCGACGCAGCTTCGGGCAATTCTTGCGCTAAGTGACCAATATCATCACGTTCCGCTTCCATTTCTCTATCTTCTCACGAAATTTGCACACATTGAAAGGGAGTTGCACCGTAGAATGCCTTCCAGTCAGGAGCCATCGGAGAAACATTGCCCCCAGCTGCGTTTGTACAACGGTTAATCGGGAGGCTCCTGACCACGCGGCCCTCCCCGAGATTCCCAGGGCAACCATCCGCACAGGAGAACCACCATGATCGTCGGCGTCCCCAAAGAGATCAAGGACAACGAAGCGCGCGTCGGCGTCACGCCGGCGGGCGTAAAGGCGCTCACTGAAGCCGGCCACAAGGTGCTGGTGGAAACCCAGGCTGGCGCGCAATCGGGGTTCCCTGATGGCGAGTATCAGCATGCCGGTGCCGAGATCGTCGGCGACGCGGGCTTGGTGTGGGGCAAGGCCGAATTGATCGTCAAGGTCAAAGAGCCCATCGAGCCGGAATATGTCTACTTCCGCGAAGGCCTGGTGCTCTTCACCTATCTGCACCTGGCGCCGATGCCGGCGCTCACTGACAAGCTGCTCCAATCGAAAGTCATCGGCATCGCCTACGAGACGGTGCGCGACCGCCAGGGGAATCTCCCGCTTCTGATGCCCATGAGCGAGGTAGCCGGGCGCATGAGTGTGCAGGTCGGCGCCAGCTATCTCGAGAAAGAGCGCGGTGGGCGCGGCATCCTGCTGGGCGGCGTGCCGGGCGTGCCGCCGGCGCATGTGGCCATCCTGGGCGGCGGCGTGGTCGGCACCAACGCAGCCCGCATCGCGCTCGGTTTCGGCGCTAAAACCACACTCATCGACGTGAACTTGAACCGTCTCCGCGAGCTCGACGACATCTTCGGCGGACGCCTTTATACGCTGGCCTCGAACAGCTATAACATCGCCCACATCACCCGCGAGGCCGACCTCGTCATCGGCGGGGTGCTGATTCCTGGCGCAACCGCTCCCAGGCTGGTGACGCGCGCCATGGTCTCCCAGATGAAAAAGGGCGCAGTGATCGTCGACGTCGCCATCGATCAGGGCGGATGCGTTGAGACCGCACGGCCTACTTCGCACTCCAACCCCAGCTTCACCGTGGATGGCGTGGTGCACTACTGTGTCACCAATATGCCGGGTGCGGTGCCGCACACCTCCACGCTGGCGCTCACCAATTCCACCTTCCCCTATTTGCTCCGGCTCGCCAACCTGGGCGCGCGCGAGGCGCTTCGCCAGGATGCTGGGCTAGCCGAGGGGCTCAACACATGGATGGGCACGCTCACCCACCGTGGCGTGGCCGAAAGCCAGCACCGTGCCTGGACCGCGCCGGCAAGCGTAATCGCATGATTTCCGCATGCGCAGTCCCGAAATAGGACCACGAAGCAATCTAGCTGCAGAATCCTGGCCGTCAGATTCTCCTTGACTCGGGTCTCGGGGATTTGCTACGGTCCTTGGCACGGAATAAGACCGAGAGAGATTCCATCCTCAAACGCGGCTTCTCACAAACCATGTCAAGAAAAGGCTTGTGAGCGGAGATCCGCATTGTTTTGAGGATGGATTTTTGTCTTTGCGGTCTTTTCACAATTTGTTCTTGCGATCTTAATGGAAGTGACCAAGGATGGCATTGAACCGACGTGCGCCGGATAGCTTGCGGTGCGTTGTTGAATTCGGGGCCCGTCTCCTCCACGCCCGCAGCGGCGCAGCACTTAAGACTTGCGTTCCTCCGGGTGGCATCGCATTCCCCGGGGCGGCAGGTTCAGTGTGCGCGTCTCCTCCTTAAGGAACTCCTGAACGGAAATTTTTCGCGAACGCATCGACTCCGACACGCATTTGACAACTAGCGAACACACTCAACCGCATTCGCAACAACGAAATTGGGAGGCAATATGCATTTGTATAACCGATCTGTGAGCCAATCCGCGGGAACCGGCTTCATGACGAAGTTCGGCATCCTCGGTCTGGGGCTCGTGTTTCTGCTCCTGCTCCCTTCGCGCATTGCCTTTGCGCAATACGACGACGGCAGCCTGGTGGGCACTATCCACGACACCAGCGGAGCCGCCGTTCCCAACGTGACCGTGACCGTCACCAACGACGCCACCGGTGTCGCCACGGTCGTCAAGACCGACGCCAGCGGCGATTATGAAGTCCCGTCGCTGCGCGTGGGCGTCTACAGTATCACCGCGACGGCCTCCGGTTATGCCACTGCCGAAGCCAAACAGATCACCATCTCGGTCAACGCACGCGAGCGCATCGATCTCACCCTCAAGGTGGGCGCTGCGCAGGCCACGACCATCGAAGTCAGCGACATCGCAGTCGAAATCCAGACCGACTCCAGCCAGCACGACCAGACCATCAGCAACTATCAAACCGAGGCCCTGCCCCTTGTCAGCCGCAACTATTCTGACCTGGTCGATTATGTGGTCGGCGCGCGCCCTGATCCGTCGCAAGCCAGTCAAACCGGCGTCACTTCGCTTCTGCGCCAGGGCTCTTACAGCGTCAATGGCCAGCGCAGCATGTTCAACGACTACATGATCGACGGCATGGACAACAACTCCTACGGCGAGAGCAACCAGGGCTTCGACAACCAGATCATTCAGCCTCCGCCCGACTCCGTGGCGCAGTTTGACGTGGTCACCAACAATGAGAGCGCCGAATACGGGCGTTCGTCGGGCGCCACCATCAACGTGGCCACCAAGAGCGGCGGCAATGATTTCCATGCCACGCTTTACGAGTTCCTGCGCAATACCGATCTGAACGCTTTCGGCTACATCAAGCCGGTTTCAGTCAATTCCGTCACGGGCGTGCAGTATCCGTTCTTCAAGCCCGTCTTTAACCGCAACCAGTTCGGCGCTAACTTCGGTGGCCCCGTCATCAAGAACCGCTTCTTCTGGTTTGTCGATTACGAGGGATTCCGGCAGAAGCTCACCCCCACGGTCGTCGATACGGTGCCCACCACCAACGAGTTGAGCGGGCAGCTGGCAGTTGCCGTGCAGGATCCCTGGAGCCCAACCGTCTCGATCCCCGCAGGTACGCCTTATGCCAACTGGCCGGCGCAAGCCAAGACTGACGCCGATCCCACGGCCCTGACCATCGCCGGGCTCTATAAATCCGCATTGGCGTCGAATGCCGGCGGCCGCTGCGTTGTTCCCAGCGGATCGGCAACCACCGGCATTGCCACCAACGATTGCCCGTTGAACGCTCCGTTCACCGATTACGCCGACAAAGGCGATCTGCGCCTCGACTTCCAGCAGAGCGCGAACACATCCTGGTTCCTCAAGGTCAGCGACCGCAAAGAGATTGGCAAGAATTTCAATCTCCTTCCTGAGCCAATCGATATGCAGACCAATGGCGACATCCTCGTCCACGATGAGCAGCTGGCGCTCGGCTTTAACCACGCCATCGGGACAAATAAATTCATCGATGCCCGCCTGGCTCTGAGCGGCACCCGAGGCGGCAAGTGGACCTTCGCCATCGGCAGCACAGCCTTCCCGGCGGGCAGCATTCCGGGTTTGCCCACCATTGCCAATGTCTCCGGCGGTCTGCCCTCCATGGCCATCAGCGGCGGCTTTACCTCGTTTGGCCGTCAGAGCACGAACCCGCAGTGGCAGGATCCTTCGCTCGTCGACCCCAAGGTGAACTTCACCTGGATCAAGGGCCGTCATTCGCTCAAGTTCGGCTACGAATATGAGAAGGTCTTCCAGGAGATCGAAGACTCGAACCCGTTGTACGGTTCGTTTGCGTTCTCGAACGGATACAGCGTCTGCACCTCTGCCGCTTCAGGAGGCTCAGGATGCGCCGGCACCAGCGCCGTTGCCGACACCTATTGGGCTGATTTCCTGTTTGGCGCGGCTCGCACCTACTCGCTGGCCACTTACTATATCGCGCACGTTTACCAGGGAATGGATGCCGCGTACGCACAGGACGATTGGAAGGTCGGCACCAGGCTGACGCTGAACCTTGGCCTGCGTTGGGAATATGGCTCTTCCTGGTGGGAGCGCGGCAATCACCTGTCCAACTTTAACCTGACCACAGGAACCCTGCAAACGCTGCTGCCCGGCTATTCCGCGTCGAGTTCTCCGATGTGCGGATCGGCGCCGTGCATCGCTCCGGTCAGCGGCAGCGGTGTGTACGGCAAAACGCTCGTCCATCCCGATCTGGCCGATTGGGCGCCGCGCGTCGGGTTTGCCTATTCGCCGTTCAACAGCGTCGCCGTTCGCGGCGGCTTTGGCAGCGCGTATGTTCACTACTGGCGCGCCGGTTCGGGCAACAATATCGCCATCAACGCTCCGTTCGCGCTCTTCACTTCGGTCACCAACCCGAACTCGGTTGCGGCGGGCTTGGGCAGCACCGCCGGGTACAATCGGCTTTCGCAAGGATTCCCGACCGGGCTGGCCACCACCTTCAGCGCCGGCACCGACAACGTCGATTCCATTCCGCCCAACACCCGCGACGGTTACGCAGAGAGCTGGTTCCTCGACATCCAAAAAACCCTGGCGAAGAACATCCTGTTTGACATCGCCTATGTCGGCAACCACGGGGTACACCTCCAGGGCCTGGTCAACGCCAATGAGGGCAATCCTGCTCTGGGAGCCCAAGCCTCGTCGTTGAACACCAAAGGAGGGATCTGGCAGCGTCCATATCCCAACTGGAGCGGCTACCTGCTCAATAATTCGTCGCTCTTCCCCAACACCTTCCAATACGGCGACATTACGCAGGCACTCAACGAATTCCACTCCAACTACAACGGATTGCAGGCCCGCTACGTGCAACAGATGGTGGGCGGCTTGACGCTGCTGAATTCCTTCAGCTGGCAGCACGCGCTCGATAATGCGTCATCGACGCTCGATGCCAACACCCCCTGCCCGCAGAACGGCTACAACATCCAGGGCGATTACGGGCAATCGGATTACAATCTGCCCATCGCCAATATCACAACCCTGGTCTATGAATTACCGTTCGGACAAGGGAAGATGTGGATGAATACGGCCAATGGAGCGGCCAACGCGGTTTTAGGCGGATGGCAGATCAGCGCCGTGAACTTTATGCAGGCCGGTACGCCGTTCAATGTCCAATACACGCCGAATGCCGTGAACCAGGTTTCGCCCACGCTGTCGCAGAACTGGCGTGGATTTGCGGCCTATCGCCCCAACCTGGTTCCGGGCACTCCTTACATCCAGAGGACGCACTTGGCGAACGGCCAGGTGCAGTACATTAACGCGGCGGCACTCAACCTTCCGGCCACCTACACCAGCGGCAGCTCCTACACAACCGGAGCTTCAATCTCGAGCCCCTTTGGCAGCCTGCCCAAAAACTATGGCCGTACGCCGGCGTTCTATGAAACCGACCTGGCCTTCAACAAGAAGTTCAACACCCCTGTGGAGCGGATCAAGATTGAATTCCGCTCGGAGTTCTACAACATCTTCAACCACACCAATCTTTATCTGCCGGGCGGCACGGGCGGCGGCACCGTTTCGGGAACCGACAACGGCAGCTCTGCTCCCACCAGCCTGGGCGGCGGCACCATCACCGCGACCTTCTCTCCGCGCATCATTCAGTTTGGTTTGAAAGTCACGTATTAACCCGAATCCGCAGGATGCGCCGCGAGTTCCATTTTAGATGGCGCATCCTGCTTCCTTTTTCGATTTGCTACGCGCTCGCTTGTGATCGCCGTCAACCGCAGTTTGGCTTCGAAAATGGTAAGCTGGAATCGGCAACTGGCTTGCGGCATCGCTGCTGCGCCGTTGTTTCAGGATTTCGCGGCGAATCGGCTCGCGGAGTCACGCCCGCATAGAGACCAGAGTCCGGGCGCAAAAACAGCAATTCTCTCTCAATTGAGGCTGCATGCCGGCTTGCCGGCCGATGCGTCGCAGCGCGTCCGCACGGCGAGCGAGCTTCGCCCCGGATCAGGTTGTTCTCAGTCGCACGGCGGCTGGGAAATGAAAGGCCAGGCGTGACCACGCGACAGGAAATTCTGAATGAACTGAGCCCCGCATCCCAACCTTGGGACATGCTGGTCATCGGCGGGGGCGCCACGGGCCTGGGCACGGCCGTTGAAGCCGCGGCCCGCGGTTACCGCACCCTTCTTATCGAGCGCGCCGACTTCGCCCACGAAACCTCCAGCCGCAGCACCAAGCTCGTCCACGGCGGCGTTCGCTATCTCCAGCAGATGAACCTGACGCTGGTTCTCGACGCCCTCCGCGAACGCGGCCATATGTTGCGCAACGCGCCGCATCTGGTCCACGATCTCAACTTCGTCGTTCCCGCTTACAGCTATTTTTCGCTTCCCTATTACGGCATGGGCCTCAAAGTTTACGAGCGGCTCTCGGGTCGATTGTCGTTTGGCCATTCCAAGCTGCTTTCACGCGAAAACACGCTGGAAAAGCTGCCGGGCGTCAAGAGCGAAGGCCTTCGCGGCGGCATCCTTTATCACGACGGCCAGTTCGACGACGCGCGCTATGCCATCGCGCTCCTGCGCACGCTGCAAAACCTGGGCGGAGTCGCCATCAATTATGTCGAAGCCACGGGCTTGATTGAGCATGGCGGAAAAGTGGCCGGTGTCGAGGCGCGCGACTGCGAAACCGGCGCCGTCTTTGCGTTGCAGGCGAAAGCTGTCATCAATGCCTGCGGCGTTCACGTCGAACAGGTCATCGCTCTCGACGGCCGCCCGCGCGATTCACTGCTGGCTGTCAGCCAGGGATCGCACTTTGTACTGCCGCGCTCGTTTCTCCCCGGAAACACTGCGCTGATGATTCCCAAAACCGACGACGGGCGAGTCCTGTTCGCCATTCCGTGGCACGGAGCGCTGATTGTCGGCACCACCGACGTTCCCGTTGACACCGCATCCCCCGAACCCCGCGCGCTGCCTGAAGAAAAGGCGTTTCTCCGCGACTATATCGCGCGCTACATGGGCCGTGCGCCGCGCCCTGAAGAAATCCTCAGCATCTGGTCGGGGCTGCGTCCGCTGGTCCGCAAAGGCGGGGTCAAAACTTCAAAGCTTTCCCGCGACCACACCATCCTGGTTTCTCCACACGGACTCGTCACCGTCACCGGGGGCAAGTGGACTACCTACCGCCGCATGGGCCAGGACACCATCGATCGCGCCGAGCAGGTTGTCGGGCTACCCAAGCGGCCTTCCACAACGCTTGACCTGAAACTGCACGGGTGGACTCCGAACCCAACCACCGCGACTTCGCCATGGGAGTGCGTTTATGGGGCCGATCTGCCCGCGCTGGGTGCTCTTTCCGCCGAGGAACCGTGCCTGGATAATCTGATCCATCCGCGCCTGCCCTTCAAACTGCGCGAAGTGGTCTGGGCAGCGCGCTACGAAATGGCGCGAACCGTCGAAGATGTGCTGGCCAGGCGAACGCGCGCTTTGTTTCTCGATGCCCGCGCCGCCGTTGAGGCTGCGCCTGCGGTGGCCGGCCTGCTGGCGCGCGAGCTCAACCGCAGCGAGGCCTGGAAAACCGACGACCTGCGCAATTTTCAGCAAACCGCAAAAGGCTATCTCTACGAGGAATGAGATCACCAGAGTTTTCTCAGCGAGAGCCCCGCGTCTTTGACCGCCGCCACGTGAAGTAAACGAACTTCGCCCGGCCGGCGTGCGATGACGCCGCATTTCCGCTATCAGCAAGGGGACCTCATGAACTGGAATCTCGTATTCCTCCGGCCCGCGCCGCACATCCCAAGAGTTTCCACCGCACGCGCACAACAGCTCTATCCAAGGATGCGCTGGCAGATTCTGGAATCAACCTTCATCGGCTACGCCATCTTCTACTTCGTCCGCAACAATCTCCCCGTCGTTTCCCGCGAAATGGGCCTGGCCCTGCACTACAGCAAGGAGCAGGTGGGTAACATCCTCGCGGCAACGGCCATCGCCTACGGCGTCGGCAAGCTCTTCATGGGAGCGTGGTCCGATCGCAGCAATCCCCGCTTCTTCATGCCGCTCGGCCTGCTGCTCACCGCTCTATGCAACTTCGCCTTTGGCTGGGTCAACAGCTATCCGGTGCATGTGGCCCTCTGGGCCTTGAATGGGCTGGCGCAAAGCATGGGTTGGGCTCCCTGTGGCAGGTCGCTGGGCCACTGGTACAGCGTCAGCGAGCGGGGAACCATGTTCGCCTTCTGGAATGTCGCTCAGAATGTCGGCGGCGGGTTGACGGGGCTGCTGGTTGCCTGGTGCACCATGATGCTGGGCTGGCGCTCGGCATTCTACGTCCCCGGGGTACTGGCAATTTTCTGCGCCGTTTACCTGCTGCTCCGGCTCCGCGATACCCCGCAGTCGCTGGGCCTTCCGCCGATCGAGGAATGGCGCAGCGACTATCCCAAGGGCGCCCGCAAAGATCGCGAAGAGGAACTGGGCACGCGCGACCTGCTTGTGAACTACATCTTCAGGAATCGCTATATCTGGCTCTTCGCATCTGCCAATTTCTTTGTCTACGTCGCCCGCTACGCCATGCTCGACTGGGGGCCGACTTATCTGAAAGAGGTAAAGCATGCCAGCCTTGGCCAGGGCGGCGAAAGCACGGCCGCGCTCGAGTTCTCGGCCATCTTCAGCACCATATTGATGGGCTGGCTCTCCGATAAAATGGGTGGCCGTCGCGGCATGATCAGCGTGCTGTGCATGATTCCCGTGCTCCTGTCCTACCTGGGAATTGTGTACGGCCCGGCGGGCAAACTTTGGATCAGCCTCGGCCTGTTCGGCGTGATTGGTTTCTTTGTCTATCCCACCGTGTTGCTTCTCGTGGTCAGCGCGCTCGATTTCACATCCAAGAAAGCCGTCGGCACGGCTGCCGGATTTCTGGGGTTGTTCGGGTACCTGGGACGCACCGCAGAGAGCGAAGGCATCGGCGTACTGGCCCAGCACTACGGCTGGACCACGGCGCTCGATGCCGTCGTCATTGCCACAGCGCTGGCCATCGCCCTTCTCATATTTACATGGAGGTTGTCGCCGCATTACGCGACCGGAGTGCCGCAGCCCGCCGATCGGTCTGCGCCCGTTATGGCTGCGCGCCGTGGGGGACGAGCAGCGTGAGCGAGTGGGGGACCACTTCGAGCCGCACCGGCAGGGATCCCAACACCTCTCCGTCCGCCTCGACGAATAGCTCCTCGGCGGTGTCATTGTGCGGCCGGCACTCGATGCTCGGCGTCTCCAGCAGTTCCACTTTGCCTTTGAAGGTCTGTCTTCCCGCAATCGCCGCCAGAAGGAATGACAGATAGCGCAGGCGGCTCTGCGTCTTGAAGGCCAGCAGGCTCAAACTGCCGTTGCGCAAACTGGCTCCCGGAGCCAGCGTGCGCAAAACCCCGCCGAACGAGCGCACGCGCACAGCCAGCAGTTGCGAAACGTCCACTACGCGTCCGCCGCCGTTCCCGTTCGCCGGCAGAATCGCCTCGAAGAGTGGGAACGACGACGTGGCCCAGATGTGAAACGCCTCGATCAGGTACAGAACGTAGCCCAGCCGCCGTTTCAGCCGCGCGTCCAGCCGCGCCATCAACAGAGCGTCGGCGCCGATTCCCGCCGCCACGATAAAGTAGCGCGAGCCGGGATTGCCTGCGATGTCGTGGTAGTGAATGCGTCCCACGGAAATGCGCGCCGGCGTAGCTTCCAGCAGCTTGCGCGCCACCTTGGCAGGAGATGCGATCAAGCCCAGATCGGAGGCCAGGGCGTTTGCCGTGCCCAGCGGAACTACCCCCAACGCAACCTCGGTTCCCACCAGGCTCTGCACGACTTCGTGAACCGTGCCGTCGCCCCCGCAGGCCAGGATTGCGTCGCAGCCATCGGCAACGGCCTCGGTGGCAAGCGTCATGGCGCTGCCCGGGCCGCTGGTCTCAAATGCTTCGGCAATAATGCCCGCTTCGCGGAAAACGACCAAGGCATCCTGAATCGCCGACTTCCGCCGCGCGGAATACTGACCGGAAGCCGGGTTGTAGATCAGCGCCACGCGGCGCATTGCGGGTTTCACTTTGACGGTCGTCCCTATCTCTTCTATGTGCCTAAAGGCACATCTCGTTAGTATGTCAGATTTCAACCGGAAATAGCCGGCGCGAGCGCCGATTTTTCTAAGCAGAAAGTAACGTTTGGGTTCCGGCCCCGGCCCGCGGAACCGGACGCAAACCCGCGCTTCGCACCAGCCGGTTATGATGACCCATGGAAGGAGTGACGCCATGGATCTTTCCGGCAACACCATCCTCATTACCGGCGGCGCATCCGGCATCGGCCGCGGGCTCGCCGAGGCCCTCCACGCGCTCGGCAATCATGTCGTCATCGCAGGCCGCCGCCAACACGCCCTCGATCAGGTCACGGCCGCCAATCCCGGCATGAAGTCGCTGCCGCTCGACATTCGCGATGCCTCCGCTATACGCTCCTTCGCCGCCCGGGCCGTTTCCGCATTTCCGTCGCTCAACGTCCTCATCAACAATGCCGGCATCATGCGCCGCGAGAAGCTTCTGGCCCAGCATCCTGACCTGGCCGACGCCGAGGCCATCGTCTCCACCAACTTCCTCGGCCCCATCCGCCTCACTGCCGCCCTGTTGCCTCATCTCCAAAAGCAGACCCGCGCCACCATCATCAACGTCAGCTCGGGCCTGGCCTTTGTTCCTCTCTTGCTCACGCCCACCTATTGCGCCACCAAGGCCGCCATCCATTCCTACACGCTTTCGCTCCGCTTCCAGCTCCGCAACACCGGCATCGAGGTCCTCGAACTGATCCCTCCTTATGTGGCTACCGACCTGATGGACGGCGCCAGCGACCCGCGCGCCATGCCGCTCAACCAGTTCATCTCCGAAGTGATGGCGATCTTGAAAAGTGAGCCCACGCCGCCGGAAATCTGCGTTGAGAACGTGAAGCTCCTCCGCTACGCCGCTGAAAGCGGCAACTTCGCCGCTATCTTCAACGGCATGAACTCGCGCGTGGCCGGTACTCTTTAGCACTCTTTAGTGTCACACCGCGTTGAGACAGGCAGGCGTATAATCCCCGTAGCCTTACGCAAGAAACAGCGTGCGCGCAATTTTCTTGGGCCCATCCAGGAACGACTGGTGGCGTGTGGTGATATCGAAATCATTCGTCCTTCTCGCAGCAAGCTTTTTTTCGCTTTCCGTTGCCGCCCAAATCCCAGCTACAGCGCTGGTCACTCAGGCAGTTGACGAGACCAAACTCGTCACATTGCACGGCACGGTGCACAAGCTGGCGCAGCCGGGCTATGACCGCGGGGCGGTGAATCCATCCACACCGGCCGGGCGCCTCCTGCTTGTCCTCAATCGCCCGCCTGAGCGCGAAGCCGCCTTCCAGCAACTGCTCAAGGACCTGCACACCTCCGGCTCGCCGAGCTACCACCAGTGGCTGACCCCTGATCAGATCGGCGCGCAGTTCGGGCCTGCCCCTTCCGACATGGATGCCGTAACCAGCTGGCTGCGCGCCTCCGGATTCAGCGTGAGCCATGTCTCCCGGGCGCAGCGCTTCATCGAGTTTTCAGGCAATGTTGGCCAGGTCAACGCCGCTTTTCACACCGAAATCCACCAGTACATGGTCAATGGCGCGCTCCACCACGCCAACTCCACCGAGGTGCAGATTCCTCAGGCTCTGGCGGCGATTATCAAAGGTGTGTCTCCGCTTAACGACTTTCTCCCCGCGCCGCTGTTGCGGCCAGGTGGAAGGGGACACTACGATGCGGCTTCGCGCCAGTTCGTGCCCGAATTCAACCTGCCCTCCGACTGGACCCCGCTACTCTACGGCGTGGTGCCCGCCGACTTCTACACCCAGTACGATCTTGCCCCGCTCTATGCAGCCAACATGACCGGAGCGGGAAAAACCATCGGCATCATCGACGAGTCGAACATCGACGTCAGCCTGGCGAACGACTACCGCAGCCTCTTCGACGTTGCTGCCAATCCCGTCCAGGTGGTTCTCGACGGCGGCGATCCCGGCATGAATTCGAGCGACGTCGAATCGTATCTCGATGTGGAGCTGGCCGGAGCTGTCGCGCCGGGCGCAACCATTAACCTTTACGTCTCCGCCGGCTCGCCGTACCAGGACCCTCTGGCGCTGGCCGCCCTGCGCGCCATCGACGACAACCAGGCCGACGTGCTCAGCATCAGCTGGGGAGCCAGCGAGCAGGAGCTGGAGGCCAGCGGCAACCAACTCTGGGACTCGTTGTGGGAGCAGGCCGCCGCCCAGGGTCAAACCGTTCTCGTGGCTGCCGGCGACTACGGGCAGGTTCCGGGCGAGGAGTACTTCTTTACCGGGTCGGTCCTGGGGCCGGCCGTTAACGGGCTGGCCTCCACGCCATGGAATGTCGCCGTCGGCGGCACTGACTTCTACTACTCCGATTACGCCTCCGGCGCTCCCAGCGCATCCACCTTCTGGAACCCCACCAACGATCCCGTCACCAAGGGCTCACTCAAGGCGCCCTTGCCTGAGCAAGTATGGAACGATCCCTTCGGCCTCGACGCCATCGGGAACGGATTGCAGCGGGGTGAAATCTACGCCGGCGGGGGCGGCGCAAGCGGCTGCACCGCAGTGACTTCCACCACAAACTCCTGCACCGGGGGTTATCCCAAGCCATCTTGGCAAACCGGCACGGGCGTTCCCGCCGATGGCGCGCGCGATATCCCCGATGTCGCGCTCTTCGCCTCGAACGGCGCCAACTACTCCGGCTATATCACCTGCGACTACGAAGGCGCTTGCGTCCCCGATTCCAGCGGAAACTTCGGGTTCGACCTGGTCGGCGGAACGTCCGCCTCCGCGCCTGCCATGGCCGGCATTATGGCCCTTGTCGATCAGAAATACGGCCGCCAGGGCCAGGCCGACGCCATCATTTATCCCCTGGCGCAGCAAAAACCCTCCGCCTTTCACGACATCACGCTGGGTGGCAACTGGGACATCTGCGTGGAAGGTGATGCCGACTGTACGCTGGGCGTCGCCGGCCTGTCGGCGCAAGGCGGCGAGTCAACCGTCTATTCCGCCACTTCCGGCTTCGATCTCGCCAGCGGCTGGGGCTCCGTCGATGCCGCCAACCTCGTCAACAACTGGGGCGCAGTTGCCTTCCGTTCCACGAGCACCACGCTCCAAGTTTCTCCCACTGAGATCACCCATGGCGCCAACGTCACCCTGACCACCGATGTCAGCGCCGCCTCCGGTTCCGGCACGCCCACGGGGGCCGTCGCTATCCTGAGCAGTTCCACCTCGCCTTCGAGCGCCGGCCAGACCGCGATCGCGCTCAGTGGAGGCTCCGGCTCGGCAACCCTGAACGATCTGCCCGGCGGCACTTACCAGTTGACCGCGCGCTATGGCGGCGACGGTGTCTTCTCAAGCAGTGCTTCTTCGCCGCAATCGCTCACTGTCAAGCCCGAGCCGTCGAGGCTCATTCTGCAGGCTTTCGGAAACAGCACCACCGCGACGACCGCTTTCACGTACGGGGCGCCGGCTTATCTCACCGCGCAGCCAGCAAGCACCATCTCGACCAGCGACGGCGCCGCCACCGGCAGCGTGACATTCACCATCGACAGCGCATCGACCGTGGTTCCTCTGAATGTGGGCGGCGTCGCCTCGTGGACCGCGCCCATTCTCAGCGTCGGCTCGCACGCGGTCAGCGCCAGCTACGCCGGCGACAGCAGTTTCCAGGCGTCAACGGCCAATCCGGTCAACCTGACTGTTACCAAGGGTTATCCGGCTGTGAACATGAACGTGGTCGCTCCTGAAGAGCAGGGAGGGCCGGGCTGGCAGGTGAACCCCGGGGGCAGCATCACGGTAACTGCGTTCGTCGGCCCGGAAGTGGGCGTGCTCACAGGTGGGGTCGCGCCGGTAGGAACCGCCGGCCCCACCGGCACAGTCACCATTTGCCTGAATTCGTATGGCGGCGTCGGCGCCCTCCCATGCTCCAGCCTGGGGGCCGGGTCCTATTCGACAACGGCCACCCTTACGCCCACGAGCGGCATCTACGGCCTCTACTCCGAAGCGTCGGTGACGTTCACCAATCTGGCCGCCGGCGGTTACATGCCCGAGTTTGAATACAGCGGCGACAACAACTGGCTGGCCTACGGCGATTTTTACATCGCGTTCGTCAACGTGGTGGCTCCGCCCGCGCAGCCGGTTCCGACGATGACGTTGAGCATCTCGCCAGCCACGATTTCGGGAACACAGGAATCGCTGCTGACCACCACCGTAACGGGAAGCAACGGCATCGCCCCGACGGGATACGTCGAGTATTTCAACAGCGGAAACCTCCTCACCTGGGACCTCCTGGTTCCCTCCGCGACCGGCGCCACCAGCACCGACGCCTTCGAGGTGAGCCCCGCGTGGTTCTGGAATGATGGCGCCAACCAGATCGTTGCTGTTTACGACGGCGATTCCAATTACGCCGGAGCCACCAGCAACGCGGTCAACATCACTGTGAGTCAAACGGTTGGTGATTTCATGATCGCGCCTGTGGCCCCCCAGATCACGCTGGCAAGCGGAAACACCCAATCCGTCGCCCTCAATCTGACCTCGGTCAACAACTTCAACAGCACGCTCGTTCTCACCTGCGCGCCCTCCTCGACCCAGTTCTCGTGCAGCGTGACCCCTGCGTCCGCACAGCTCAACGGCACCGGCTCTGCCACGCTCTCCATTACGGCCACCATTCCTGGCTCAACGGCGAATATCGATCCCCTGCGCAATCCAGCACGCCACGGCGCATGGCTGGGCGCTGGCACGGCTCTGGCGTTCTGCGTCGTTCTCGTGCTTCCGCTGCGCAGGCGCCGCTGGAACGGCATCGCCTGCCTCATCGTCCTGCTGGCCGGATGCTTGCTGTCGGCCTGTGGCGGAGGCGGAGCGGGCAGCGGCACCACAACGGGGGGCTCAACACCGCCGGCGAACGGCACTCCCGCCGGCACCTACACCGTGCTCATCACCGGCACGGCCAACGGCATTATGCACAGCGCCAAAGTCACCGTCGTCGTGCAGTGACGTTGCGAGAATCCTCGCGTCTCACTGTCGCTGTGCGCGGCGCCGAGACAACCGCGAAAAATCAGATCGCCATCTCATCAGGCAAGGAGATGCGATGGCTACGAGAGAATCGAAGAAAAATTCCAACGGCAGAAGGAAGTCGTCCCGCAAATATTCGCCCGCGGCGGGAAAAAGCTTGGAGAGAGAGATGCGCGCCATGAAGCAAGGCAAACTGAGAAGCGGGCGCAGCGGCAAGAAGGTCAAAAGCAGGAAGCAGGCGATTGCGATCGGGTTGTCAGAGGCGCGAAGGGCCGGCAAGAAGGTTCCAGCCAGGAAGAGTTGAGCTGCGCTTACCTCTCCGATGGCGCCTCGCTTGCGCAGGTCATTGAGCGCGAGGCGCTTACATTCCGCGTGCACTTTTTGCAGTAACGGACCGGGTTCTTCACAGCGTCCGGCTGTCCGCGCATGGCCTAAACTCTTCTGATATGGCCACCACCCCAGACCTCTCCCTTGAGCAAGGCCTGCCCGCGAACATCGATGCAGAAAAGACCATTCTCGGTGCCATTCTGCTCGATAACGCCGCCCACGCCGAGGCCGCCGAGGCGCTCAAATCCGACGACTTCTCCCTCGATTCGCATCGACGCATCTTCTTGCGCATGGGCGAATTGATCGATTCCGGCCACGCCATCGATATCGTCACGCTGGCCAACGAACTGGCCCGCTATAAGGAGGTCGAGTCCGTCGGCGGAGTCGCCTACCTTGCCTCGCTGACTGAGGGTTTGCCGCGCCGGCCCGTCATCGAAGACTACATCCGCATCGTCAAAGACAAGAGCTTGCTGCGCCGGCTGATGGGCATCTGCTCGGCCGCCATCGCGCGTGCCGCCGATCAAAGCGACGAAGCTATCAGCGTTCTCGACGAAACCGAATCGCAACTGCTTGAAGTCGGACAAGACGGGCTGGCGCAGGGCCTTCAGCCCCTCGACATCATCGTCCGCGATTCCTTCGGCTCCATCGACAACCTTTACAAGCACAGCCGCGAGATTACCGGGCTGGCTACGGACTTTAAAGAATTTGACCGCCTGACCAGCGGGTTGCAAAAAGGCGAGCTGATCATCATTGCGGCCCGGCCTTCCATGGGCAAGACCGCGCTGGCCATCAACATCGCCCAGAATGCTGCCATCAATCACAACGCCGTGGTGGCCATCTTCAGCCTCGAAATGAGCAGGGAATCTCTGCTGCGCCGCATGCTGGCGTCGCAGGCATGGGTCGATCAACAGCGCCTTCAGAAGGGTTTCTTCGGCAAAGAAGAGCAGGAAAAGCTCCAGAAGGCTTTGGAGGAACTGGTGGAGTCGCGCATCTTCATCGACGACTCTGCCAGCCCTACGCTGGCCGAGATGCGCGCCAAGGCGCGCCGCCTTAGGCAGAATGCGGGCCAACTCGACCTGATCGTCGTCGACTATCTGCAACTGATGTCGGCCACGCCTCCCGGTGTCGCCCGCAAGGGATACGAAAACCGCGTCACCGAAGTATCGGCCATCTCGCGGGGCCTCAAGGCTATGGCGAAAGAGCTCCAGGTGCCGGTGGTCGCGCTTTCGCAGCTCTCGCGCGCCAGCGAACGCCGCGGCGAAGACAAGCGCCCCATGCTCAGCGACCTCCGTGAATCCGGATCCATCGAACAGGACGCCGACCTTGTGGCTTTCATCCATCGCGAGGCCTATTACAACCGAACCGGCGAGTTGACCGACGAAGAGAAGGCCAAGTCCGAAATCATCATTGCCAAGCAACGCAATGGGCCCACTGACACGGTCCTTCTGAATTTTCTCGACAAGTTCACGCGCTTCGAAAATCGCGATGCGGGGCACCAGTTCTGAGGTGATTGGCGCGCCCCGCCAGGTCGCTCGCCCGCCTTGCGCCCGGTTCCCCTGCGTGGCTATCTTGATCGAAGAACCTTGAACCGTTCCCGGGAAGATCTGAATGGAAATCCTCAAACGGCTCTTCGCGCAGCATTTCCGTGTGCCGGCCGAGCAGGCGCAGCCGCTGCAGGGTCAACTCGGCGGCTCGGGCCGCGTCATCGTCCGGCTCACCGGCGGAGGGCACAGCGCGATCGGCATCCTCTATTCCGTGCGCGAAGAGAATGTCGCTTTTCTTGAGTTCTCCCGCCATTTTCGCCGCCACGGGCTGCCCGTTCCCGAGATCTATGCCGACGACCTGGGCCAGGGCGCCTATCTCGAAGAGGATCTCGGCGACACCACGCTCTTCGAGTTCTTGAGCGGCCATCGTTCCGGCGACACCATCGCGCCCGAAGTCGTCGCGGCCTATCGCAACGTGGTGGCGGTGCTGCCGCGTTTCCAGGTCGAGGCCGGCCGCGACCTGAATTACAAGGTCTGTTACCCGCGCTCCAGCTTCGATCGCCAATCCATCGCCTGGGACCTGAACTACTTCAAGTACTATTTCCTCCGCCTCGCCGGCATTCCTTTCAACGAGCAAGCGCTCGAGCTCGATTTCGGCCGCCTGACCAAGCTTCTGCTCGCCGCCCCGCACGACTATTTTCTCTATCGCGATTTTCAGTCGCGCAACATCATGCTGCGCGACGGCCGGCCCTGGTTTCTCGACTATCAGGGCGGCCGCAAAGGCGCGTTGCAATACGACATCGCTTCGCTCCTCTTCGATGGCAAGGCCGATCTTCCGCCGCCTCTGCGCCAGCAGTTGCTCGACCACTATCTCGATTGCCTCGCGGGCTTCATCGACCTCAACCGTGAAGTTTTCATGGAGTACTACTACGCCTACGTCTACGTGCGCATCCTGCAGGCGCTGGGCGCCTACGGCTTCCGCGGCTTCTACGAGCGCAAGCCGCACTTCCTGCAAAGTGTTCCCTATGCACTGAAGAACCTGCGCTGGCTCGCCGCCAACGTCAGGCTGCCCATCGCTCTGCCCGCGCTGCTCGACGCTCTCGAAAACATGCAGGCGTCGCCAAAGCTGCTCAGCCTGGCTCCCGCGCGTGCGGGCCTTACGGTGCGGATCTTCAGCTTCTCCTTTCACCGCCAAATGCCCGCGGACGAGGAAGGCCACGGCGGCGGCTTCGTCTTTGATGCGCGCAGCCTGCCCAACCCGGGGAGGGAAGAGCGCTTCCGCAAAATGACAGGCAAAGACCCCGCGGTCATCGAATTCCTCGAACGCCAAGACAGCGCGCGCCAATTTCTCTCTCACGCCCAGTCGCTCGTTGACGAGAGCGTGGCCGCTTATCAGCGCCGCGGCTTCTCCAGCCTCATGGTCTCGTTCGGATGCACCGGCGGCCAGCACCGCTCGGTCTATCTTGCCGAGCAACTGGCCCGCCATTTGCGCGCCACCAGCAACCTTGAAGTCGTTGTCCGGCACACCGAGCTCGAAAAACTGGGCCTGACCGGAGATTCGCCGGAATGAAAGCGATGGTCTTTGCCGCTGGCCTGGGCACGCGCCTGCGCCCGCTCACCGGCGATCGCCCCAAGGCCCTCGTCACCATCGCCGGCCGCACCCTGCTCGAAATCACTCTCTCGCGTCTGTGCGCATTCGGTGTGCACGAAGTCGTCATCAACGTGCATCACTACGCTGACTTGATCGCCGAATATCTCAAAGCCAACGGCAACTTTGGCATGCGCGTCGCTCTCTCTCGCGAAGAGACGCTGCTCGACACCGGCGGAGGCCTGCAGAAAGCCGCGGCGTTCTTGCTTCCGCCGGGCTCCAATTCCCACGAGCCATTTCTCGTCCACAACGTGGACGTTCTCAGCAACATTGATCTCGCAGCCATGGTGAGCTTCCACGTCGAACATAACGCCCTGGCCACCCTGGCCGTCCAGCAGCGCCCCACCTCGCGCCCGCTGCTCTTCGATGAAGGGGGCCAGCTCTATGGCCGCGGCGCCGCCCCGGGAACCGAGCCGGCGCCGGGCAACCCCGCGCCGCCATTCCAAGATCTGGCCTTTTGCGGCATCCACGTTCTCTCGCCGCGCATCTTCTCTGAGCTGCATCAGGAAGGCGCCTACTCGATCGTCGATACCTATGTGAAGCTTGCCGCGCGGGGCAAGCCAATCCTTGCCTTTCGCGCCGACGGATCTTACTGGCGCGATCTCGGCCGGCCCCAAAATGTGGCCCAGGCCGAACGCGACATTGCGGATGGCAAGTACGCCGGGATCTGAGGCGCCTTTTGCGGGGATGCCGCCTCTCGCAGGCGCTCATAGCTCATTCAGAATCAGCGCAATCCTCCCAACCAGCCGGTCGTTCGGCGCTTCGCCCGCGTTGGCTTCAATCAGCTGCACAGCATAGGCCAGGTTAACCGGCCGCAGCACAAGATGGTTCGAAAGGAAGTCGACGTAACGCAATGTCAGGTGCGAGTTCTGGCGAACCGCGTAGAGATTGGGCCGGCTCGGCCGGTACGGCAGCGGCGAATTGTAGTGCCGGTCAATCAGCGCGATGGCATCGGGCAGCACCAGCGGCTCCATCGCCAGGGCATCAGAAGCCGGCACGCGCACAGCCACAAACCGCTGCCACGCGTAGCGAGGGTTCGGAGCGCGAGGACGAATGGATTTGAGTGCGGCGGCGGGCAATTGCAGCATAGACTGAACGGCCGTGGGGCGGATCAGCGCTTCAAAAAGCGCAGTGGCATGAGATACCACCGGAATTGCGCTCTCGTCCGCGCTTTCGCGTCCAACCTGGGCCCGCCCCAGAACAGGCAGGAGGTCGGCGACGGTCAGGTGCTGCGCGGCCAGAATGCGGTCCATCGCTTCCAGCGAAAGCTGGCGGCGGCTGTGCAGGAAATTGGAGAGATGCGCCTGTCCGAAGCCGGTTTGCCGCGCCAGCAGCGATACGCTTAACGTGCCCCGCTGCATCCTGCGCAGCAGTTCCTGGCGGAGCCGGTCGTGCATCTGCGTGAAGTTCATCTGTGGAAAATTCTCCACCAGCAATGGGCGTGAGTCGCCATTGTTTTCTGATGGAAAAGTTGGCAGGGCTGGGTTCCTTCTATTTTGACCGTCCTTGCGGAGATTGAAAAGCCATGAAGCGGAAACTATCGTCACATCGTTGACGCTGAGGAAGCATTTCCCTACATTCGGTTTACTGAATCACGCGTTGGTTTGTGGGAATCTTTTGGGATCCTTCTCACCGCCGCCAGCTGGGGCGGAGGCGCAAAAATGCCTCCGGCCGCGGCGATTGAACATGGGCCTGTGGGATTTTCAATCCCCAGGCTTTTTCTTTCTCCTGCCAAGGCACCCTTGGGTGCGGCGGGCAAACCAATCGGGGAATGTTCCAGGATCTGCGCGCCGATGGTCATGACACAAAACAAGAGAGCACAGGCGGCAGGGCCCCTGTCAGGTCAGGAACTCAGATGCTTTGCCTGGTTCTCTTCACCCCGTGGATTAACCGGCTTCACAAAACTCCATCGGGACAGGAAAGAAATACGGAGAATCAGTCATGGAAGTGCGCGTGCAACTGAAAGTGTGCGAGGGGTGCGGATGTCTTTGGTACCGTGGCCAAACACAAAGGAGCGTGTACTGCAGGGAATGTCAAACCAAGCTGAGACCATTCCCATCGCCGGAAAGCCGCAAGCGGCGCGGCCGGCCAAGCAATAAACAGCTGGCGAGGGTGTGGGCGGTGGCTGAGGCAACTGGAGGCGCGCTATGAGTGCAGCCCTGCGGTTGCCGTTGCAATGGGAGTACGGCACTGCTCACGCAGTGTGGCGCATTGAACGAAGAAAGTTGGAGCGAAAACCCGCGGCGCCGCCCGTGGCAGAGCCGCAAAAGACGAAGGCCAAGCCCGAAGCCAGCCTGGCCTTCTATCGCAAGCATACCGAGAGCCTGCTGCGGCGTTATCTGCAGGCATCCATGCTGGTCGGACGGGCCCCGTCAATTCTGTCCGATCCGGTGGGGCGCGGTTGGGCTTCCAGCCGCCCCGTCCGCACCTTTGAGGATGCGGTCATTTTCGTCCTCGACATCGAAAACTGCCTGAACCAGCTCGGTTGGCTCGACCGCGAGATCCTCAGCCGCGTTGTGCTCCAGGAATATACCCAGGTCGAAGCCGCGATCATGCTCGGCGTCAGCGTTCGGGCCATGGCGTACAAGTTTCCCCTGGCCCTCGACCGGCTCACTGAAAAAGTGCTCGAAGCCGGCCTGCTCGTATTACCGAATTCGTAAAAACTCAATCCAACACGGCCGGCACGGGAGGGTACCAGGAGCACCTCCCGTACCGGAGCTCTATCTCGACACTCCCAGGCTGGACGTCCCCAACCGGCCCGTGGAAGAATGCGAAGCGGTTGAGCACATCCACTTCCGGGAGCCGAGTCCATGCAGCTGGCCCTTCGCATCGCCGCAGCCGTTTTCCTCTGCGCTCCTTCACTCGCATTCACGCAGCAGCCCGCACCGCCGCCCACCACGGCCGCCGAGGCGCCCAATCATGACACCGGTTACGTTGACCCGCAGGGAACGGCGCACATCACCCGGGTGGTTCCCGTGCCCGCCACCATCAGTCCCGAAGCGCAGACGATGCTTTCGCGCGCCATTCCCGATCAGGGCCCAACAGAGTCCCTGGCCGAGCGGCGAGCCCGCACTGACTCCAGCACCGCCGCCTCGCGGCTGGCGTGGAGCCAGATCTGCCCCGTCAAAATTCTCGAAGACAGAATTGCCGGGATTCCCGTGCACATCATCTCGCCCGAAAAAACCTCCGATGCCAACCGCGACAAAGTGCTCATTAATCTGCACGGCGGCGGCTTCAATTCCGACTCCGGCTCCTACGCCGAATCGATTCCCATCGCCAGTTACAGCGGCGTCGAAGTGGTCTCGGTGCTTTATCGCCTCGCGCCTGAGCATCCCTTCCCGGCCGGCATCGACGACGCAATCACCGTCTACAGGGAGCTGCTGAAAACCCACCAGCCCGGGCATATCGCCATATACGGCACCTCGGCCGGAGCCATCATGACCGGAGAGGTGGCCGTAAAGCTGAAGCAGCTGGGCCTGCCCATGCCCGGCGCCTTGGGAATCTTCAGCGGCCTTGGCGATTTCGCCCGGCCCGGAGATACCATCGCGCTTTTTACCGGCAGCGGGCTGTCGGGGCATCTCGCTTCCCCGCAGCCGGGAACCCGTTCGCCCGATTACGTGGGAAGCACCGATGCGCGCGATCCAGTGCTGTCTCCCATTTATGCGGATTTGAGCGGACTGCCACCCACCCTGTTCGTCTCGGGAACGCGTGATTACCTGCTTAGCGGCACGGCCAACCTGCATCGCGCCTTTCTTCGCGACGGCGTCGATGCCCGCCTCGTAGTCTTCGATGCCATGCCCCATGCCTTCTGGTACAACGCATCGCTTCCTGAAGCGGTTGAAGCCAGCCACATCATGGCCGATTTCCTTCTCCAGCACGTCAGCCATTAAGATGAATGCATACGCGTGAGCCCTGTATGCTGATTCGCTCCAGAGCGCCGCTGCGGCTGGGACTGGCAGGAGGCGGCACCGACGTCTCGCCCTATTGCGATGAATTTGGCGGCGCCATCCTCAACGCGACCATCGATTACTACGCCTACGCAGCGCTCGAGCCCCTCGGTACCGGGGCTGTCGAGTTCGTCTCCGCCGACCTGAATGAAAACGCCGCCTACGCGGCCGCACCCGTGCTCCCCAACGACGGCCGCCTTGATCTCTTCAAAGCCGTTTACAATCACGTGGTCCAGAATTTCAACCTTGGCGATCCGCTCAGCCTGCGCATGAGCACGCGCGTCGATGTGCCCGCCGGCTCCGGACTCGGCTCCTCGTCCACGCTTACTGTTGCCATGCTGGCCGCATATGCCGAGTGGCTCAACCTACCCCTTGGCGACTATGAGCTCGCGCAAACCGCTTTCATCATCGAGCGAGAGGAGGCCGGCCTGCAGGGCGGCAAGCAGGATCAGTATGCGGCGGCCTTCGGCGGCTTCAACTTCATGGAGTTCGGCCGCAACGGCCACGTCCTCGTCAATCCTCTGCGCATAAAAGACTGGGTGGTCTCAGAGCTCGAGGCCTCGCTGCTCCTTTATTTCACAGGCAAATCGCGCATGTCGGCCGACATCATCAAGGAGCAATCGCGCAACGTGCGCGACCGCAACGAACTGGCGCTCGACGCCATGCACGCCATCAAGCAAGAGGCCTTTCTCATGAAGGAGTGCCTGTTGCGCGGCGATTTCCACACCTTGCACAAGGTGCTGCGCAGCAGTTGGGAGTCGAAGAAGAGAATGGCCAGCCAGATCACCAACGAGCACATCGAGGCTCTCTACACCTGTGCCCTCAGGGCCGGCGCGCATTGCGCCAAGATCTCCGGGGCCGGCGGCGGAGGGTTCATGATGTTCCTCGTCGATCCCATCCACAAAGACACGGTGGCCGCGGCTCTGCGCGCCGAGCATGCCGACGGCACCGCCTACGCGTGCCACTTTACCCCCGGCGGCGTGCAGGTGTGGAGAGTGCCTTGAGTGATATCTTGACCGGTATGTCTACCCATCTGGTGCGCGAAAAACTGCTCGAGGGAGTAAGCGTGATGGAAGCGGTGGCGGGCGACTCCGCCCTGCACGCCGCACTCGCCGCGGCCGCCCATCTCACCGCTGAAGCGCTCCTTTCCGGCCACAAGCTCATGGCTGCCGGCAATGGCGGCAGCGCCGCCGACGCGCAACATCTGGCGGCGGAATTCGTGAGCCGCCTCGTCGACAATCGCCCCGCCATGCGCGCCATCGCCCTCACCACCGACTCCTCCATCCTCACCGCTGTCGGCAACGACTACGGATTCGAGCGCCTGTTTGCGCGCCAGGTTGAAGCCCTCGGCCGCCCCGGCGATGTGTTCTTCGCCATTTCCACCTCGGGCAACTCGCCCAACATTTTGCGGGCGCTCGAGTTCTGCCGCGCCACGGGCATCGCCACCATCGGGCTCACGGGGCGCAGCGGCGGCAAAATGCTCCCGCTTTGCGACCACCCCCTGTGCGTTCCCTCCGATGTCACCATGTATATTCAGCAGGCGCACCTGGCCCTCGAGCATCTCTTCTGCATGCTCGTGGAGCGCGAGTACTTTGTTGCTGGGCCGGACGCGTCAAGAGGTTGAAGGCTGATGGAAGCCATCATTCTTGCCGGAGGTTTCGGCACGCGCCTCGCGTCCCGCCTCCAGGGCGTGCCCAAGCCGATGGCGCCCATCGCCGGCCGCCCCTTCCTTGAAATTCTTCTCACCCAGCTCCGCCGCGCCGGTTGCACGCGCGCCATTCTTTCCGTCGGCCACCTGCACGCGGTGATTCAAAACCACTTTGGTTTCACGTACCACGGCATGCCTATCGATTATGTTGTCGAAGAAACTCCGCTCGGCACCGGCGGCGCCATTCGCAAAGCGCTCGCGCAGGCCCGCGAAGACGCGGTGCTGGCCATGAATGGCGATACCTTCCGCCAGATCGACTACGCTCGCCTGATGGAATTCCACCGGACCGAAGGCGCACCCGCCACCATGGCTGTTGTGCGCCAGCCCGACATCGCGCGCTACGGCGGAGTGCTCGTGGAGAACAAGCGCGTGGTTGCGTTTGTCGAAAAGGGCCGCTCCGGGCCGGGCCCCAGCCCTGGGTGGATCAACGCCGGCGCCTACGTGCTTTCACGGAGCCTCGATTGGCCGAACACCCTGGGCGAGACGTTCTCTATCGAAACCGATTTCTTCATGCCCGAGGTCGCCCGCCTCCGTCCCGCGGCCTACGAAATGCACGGCTTCTTTCTCGATATCGGACTCCCCGAAGATCTCGACCGCGCCCAAACCGAGCTCGCGGCATTTGCCCCTCGCCCTGGATGATTTCCGCTAGCGCATGGCGTCGAGGTACTGTTTCAGGTTTCCAGGCGACTCATTTTTCCGCCGGCCATTCACCGCCCTCAACCTACCAGATGACGACCTCGGCCGCGGTCAGCCTCACGGTGCAGTAGCCGATGCCACCGCAGATGCATCGCCTGCGCCTCGTGGGGTCGGCAATGGGGAAGCTTGAATTTTCCCGGCGAAGGCCCGTCGCAGTTCCCGAAAGCCGGTGACGGTTGACCTGCCGCTCAGTTGATGTATACTGTACACGCACAGTGTACAGATGAGCCCGCGAGCGCCGATATTGCGGATCGATACAGAATCACCGGTGGCCGTGTACCGGCAGATTGCCGACAGCCTGCGCGCCAGGCTGGTGGAGAATGGACTCGCGCCCGGGGATGTGCTGCCGTCAGTACGGCGCCTGGCGATGGAACTGGGGATCACCTTCAACACAGTCGCGCTGGCATATCGCGAGCTGGCCGACGAGGGCTGGCTGGACCTGAGGCATGGCCGGCGAGTGACCGTGCTGGCGCGCACGGCGCGGGAAAGGCTCAGCCGTCAGAAGATGGACGGCTTCCGGCGCCGCTTGCGCGAGCTGGCTGCGCAGATGCGGACCGAGGGCGCGGCCGCCGGCGAGATTGCACAAGAGCTGCGCACCCTGGCGGAACGGATGGAGGGATCATGATAGCGGATCGCTTATACCTTGCGTTTGCGGTGGTGCTGGTGGCGGGAACGATGCATCTTCTGCCATGGTTGTCGCGGCGGGAACGGCTGTTCGGGGTCACCGTGACCGATGAATTTCGCATGGGCGAAGGCCGGCGGCTAATCGGGCGGTATGAGCTGCGCCTGCTGCCGTGGACTGCGGCGGCGATTGCCGGATCGCTGTTTCTGCAGCTGGCAGTTCATCCGTTCTGGCTGAACGCGCTAACCATGCTGCCGGTGCTTGCGGCAGCGTGGAATGTCTGGCGCATTTTCAACCGGATGCCGCGGACTCCGGCCGGCAGCGCGCGCATGCGGAGCGCCGAGTTGAGCGCGGGACCTGCAGGCGGATGGTGGATGCTGATGTTGCTGGCTCCGCTGGCTCCGTTGGCCGCTATAGCGGCATACCTGCACGCTCACTGGGTGGAGATTCCCAATCGGTATCCGACTCACTGGAATCTACAAGGGGTGGTCGACGGCTGGGGCGCGAAGTCCCTGATGGACGTATACGGGCCGACCGCCATCGGCGCTGGACTGGTGCTGATGATCGCCGGCCTGACGCTGCTGGTCCGCCTTGGAGGGCGGCGGAGCGCCTGGATCCCGGCGGTGGTGGCTATCATGGCGGTCGCTGCCTGGATGGTCGGCGGCACGTTCACCATGGTAGGGCTGCTGCCACTGCACCATTTCTCTCCAAGTCAGCTTTTCGGGTTCGAAGGCGCGATGCTGGCGATGGTGGCGGTGGTGATCGTTGTTGCGGTGCGGCGGTTGAGGCAGCCGGGCACGCCATCCGGCGGAGCCACGCCCGACGCCTGCTGGCACGGCGGCATTTTCTATTACAACCCCAACGATCCGGCGCTGCTGGTGGAGAAGCGGATCGGGGTGGGCTGGACGTTTAACTTCGCCCGCCCCCTGGCGTGGATGATTGTTGTGCTGATTCTGCTCATCCCCGCTGGTGTGGCTGTCCTATCGATGAAGATGGCAGGCAAGTGAGAACTGGTCACGCCTCTAACCGCGAACAAGTTGCGCCTGCACTTAGTCGCATGCACGCGTGAAAAGCAACCGCAGATCCTCCGGCTGCGCCTTAGGATGACAACACGGACAGATAGAGAAATTGGAGATTGCAGTCGGGTGGCCCGCCAGGAAGGCATTGCGATGCAGTGAAAACGCTGCTCTGACTTCGAGCCGCTAGAGCACTGCATTCGCCGCAATCACCGCGCGGTACCACTCCGCGCTCAGCTTGGGCGTGCGCTTCTCCGTCTTGAAGTCCACGTAATGAATCCCGAATCGCTTGCTGTAGCCGTCGGCCCACTCGAAGTTGTCGAGCAGGCTCCACAGGAAGTAGCCCTTCACGGGAAAGCCCTCGGCCGTGGCTCGGCGCAGGTTGGTCAGGTGATTGCGCAGATACATCACGCGCTCAGTGTCTTCAATGCGTCCGGCCGGTGTCAGAATGTCGTTGGCTGAGCAGCCGTTTTCGGTGATGTAAATCGCCTTCGGCTTCCACAGCTCGCTCACATTGCGCACCGACCAATAGATGCACTCCGGCCCGACATAAAGCCACGACGAAGCCATGTGCGGATACCCAGCCTGGCGCGGCTCAATGGCATAGCCCTGCGCGGAACCGTCGGCCCGCACATAGAACGGCGAGTACACATTCAGCCCGACGAAATCCAGCGGGCTGCCGATCGCCTTCATGTCCCCCGGCTCCACGCGCGGCGCATTCACCGCTTCGCGCTCCAGGTAGCTGTCGACATATTTGCCTTCGAGCACAGCGGTCAGGAAGGGAGCGTTTTCCCGGCGCGTGGCGCGCCGCGCTGCTTCGATATTGGCGCCATCCTCGATCACCGGCACGAACACGGTGGCGTTTTCGGCCAGTCCCACCTGCGCCCGGGGCGCGGCGGCGCGGATCGCCTGCACGCCCAGTCCGTGCGCCAGTATGGCGTGATGGCGCACCTGGTTCACCTGCGCCGCAGGCAGTTGCAATCCCGGCGCGAATTGACCTGACTTGTAGCCAAGGTCGGTGAACGAGGAAAACTCATTGGTCGTCATGAAGTGCTGCACGCGGTCGGCGAGCTGCTGCGCCATGTAGCCGGCATAGTCGGCAAAGGCCTGCGCCGTGGCGCGCGACTGCCAGCCGCCGGGCAACGCCGCAGGAAGGTCCCAGTGGAAGAGGGTTACGTAGGGCGTGATGCCGCCGGCCAGCAGCTCGTCGAGCACACGCTTGTAGTAATCGAGTCCCGCCGCGTTCGGCTGCCCCGTACCCTGCGGAAAGATGCGCGGCCACGCAATCGACATGCGGTACACGCCCACGCCCAGATGCTTGAGCAGCCGCACGTCCTCTTTGTAAAGGTGATAGGAATCGTCGGCCACATCGCCGGTATCCCCGTTGTAGATTTTGCCCGGCGTGTGCGAGAAAACGTCCCAGATCGACGCTCCCCGCCCGCCCTCATGCACGCCGCCTTCAATCTGGTACGCCGCCGTCGCGCATCCCCACGAGAATCCTGGCGGAAAGCTCCGGTCAGAGATGGAAGGCTGGCCTAGCGAGAACTCAGGCAGCGAGACGCCCGCCAAGGCGGCCGCCGCCGCCGCAACTTTGCCAAACTGCCGGCGTGTGATGTCTTTCATGATCGGAATTGCCTTTCCCCTTCGGAACTTGCCTAAAACGATTGAGCGGAGCCACCAGCGCCATGCGTTGCCGCCGCGGAAGTCAAAGGCCGATTATAGCCGACACTGCGGCGCCAGCCCCGCCGAGCAATTCACGAATCACGGATGCGATGGTGAGTTCGAGGCAGGCTCGTTGAGATCGCGGACGGCCAGAATGGCGAAACGCTGCTCGTGCAAAATGCCGGCGGAGGAGACGTACGCCCACTTCCCTTTAACGCGCAACGCGAGCGGATCGCCGAACTGCATGTGATTGCCATCGAGCGCACAGACGTGACCCGAGCAAGCCAGATCGTAGACGTGGCTCGCCGTCTGTACCCGCAAAATATGAACCCATTGCGTCGTGGTGGTGCCGGCGGATGCAGATGGGGGCGGAGCCGCGGATGAGGCGCCGCTGTCAGTGGGCGTGACGGGGATCGCCGTGATTGGCGCGCCGCCCGTAGCAGGAACGCCCGTAACCACGCCGCCCGATGCCGGCGAAGTGGGGATGACCACGACCGGGGAGCCCCCTGTGACTGGAACCGCAACCACCGGCGCCATGCTGCCGGAGGAACTGGCTGAAGTGGCCGGCTGCGAGGCCGGGGGGATGACGTACCGGTGCTCCTCAGTGGTGACGCCGAGCCCGAGCACGACGCCGGCTTCAAGGCCCGGCTGGACCGGCGGCAGCGGCGGCAGCAATTTCGTCTCGGTCATTTCAATCAGCAGGCGCTCTTCTCTGTCGGCGCCGACGGGCATATAGGCAAAATCGCCTTCTATACGGAATCTGATCTGATTGTCCACCGCGATGCGACGGCCGTTCCAGTCGCACTGAGGCGACCCGAAGTGAAAAGACTGGACGCGCACGCAAGCCATTGTGTACATGCTGTCGCCGGATTCAATTCTGTAAATCGGGACCACGTCGCGCGAGACTGAAATCACTGTGCCCGATTTGTCGTAGTTGTGAGGAGTGCCGGCGCCTGCGGGGCTGGCAGCAAGAAAGAGGGCCACGACCAAGCCGGCCGTCGGCAGGATCCGTGCAGAGAGAACGCATGGCATGATTCATCCTCCTGGTGTTTCGACGCTGGTTCGCTGGGCAGGACAGCAGAAAAGAGCATAGCGCAAAAGCCCTTCGGGGTGGGATTGGCGCCGGGCCGTGAAACTCTGATGAATTCATCTCGTTCTCCGTTGACGCGGTCTGGGGCCCGAATCTAGCTTCACATCCATGCAGAATCCTGACTTCGATCAGCTTCTGAAGGACTACAAAGCGGCCGTAGATCGCTGGGTGGATGCCATCCACGCCGAAGAGGCCCTGGCGACAAGCGACCACTCCATGGTGGCCATGGAGAAATGGGACGACGCAGGCTTCACCCTGCACGACGCCGAACTGGCTGCCAAAAAGGCGCGCGACGCCTACAAGAACGCGCTGCGCAAGAAGAACTACGGCTTTTAGGCGCGGCGCGTTTCAAGTTTGCGCCGGCCGTTTGAAAACAGCGCCCGGAGGACCGAGACTGACCAGGAGTGCGTCGTCAATCCGGGCCATTGTTTCCGGAGCGAACCTTACGCAGAAACGCCGCGGCTATTTCACGGCCGCGGCGCTTCTGCTCGAATTTCAGTGCAGGCTTTTGCGTGGAGCCGGCCTACATCTCTTTTACGCCTTCCACAAACGCCTTCAGCTTGCGGCTGCGGCTGGGATGGCGCAGCTTGCGCAGCGCCTTGGCTTCGATCTGCCGGATGCGCTCGCGCGTGACCTGGAAGCTCTGGCCCACTTCCTCAAGCGTGTGCTCGGACCCGTCTTCCAGTCCGAACCGCATCTTGATGACGCGCTCCTCCCGGGGGGTAAGAGTCCGGAGGACCTGCGACGTGTACTCCTTCAGGTTCACGCCGATCACCGCCTCTGACGGCGACACCGCCTGGCGATCCTCGATAAAGTCGCCTAGGTGGGAGTCTTCCTCTTCGCCGATCGGCGTTTCCAGCGAGATGGGCTCCTGCGCGATCTTGAGCACCTTGCGCACCTTGGCCACCGGAATATCCATGCGGCGCGCAATCTCTTCGCTCGAAGGCTCGCGGCCCAGTTCCTGCACCAGCTGCCGGCTGGTGCGGATGAGCTTGTTGATGGTCTCGATCATGTGCACCGGGATGCGAATGGTGCGTGCCTGGTCGGCAATGGCCCTGGTAATCGCCTGCCGGATCCACCACGTGGCGTAGGTCGAAAACTTGTAGCCGCGCCGGTACTCGAACTTGTCCACCGCCTTCATCAGGCCGATGTTGCCCTCCTGAATCAGGTCGAGAAACTGCAGTCCGCGATTGGTGTACTTCTTGGCGATTGACACCACCAGCCGCAGGTTGGCCTCGATCAGCTCGCGCTTGGCCTGCTCGGCGTCCATGTCGCCCTGGATCATCTCGCGCTGCGTGCGCTTCAGCTCGGCGATCGACACGCCCGCGTCGGCCTCGATCTTCTCCAGGTCAGTGCGGCAGTTCTTCTGCTGCCGCCGGTATTCCTTCCTCAGCTCCTCGCTCTTCGACGCCTCGTGCTTCTGTTCCAGCGAACGGATCTGCCGCTCCAGCGTGCGCATGGTGTCCACGGTCTTGTTGACCTTGTCGAGCAGGCGCTTGCGCTCCAGGGGCGTGTACTTGAGCTCGCGCACGATGCGCGAAATGTAGACTCTCTCGCGCGCAATGGCCCAGCGCAGCCGCCGCGCCTCCTTCACCTTGGCTTTGCTGCCCGTCGAAATCGCGGCCTGTTTCTCCTCAAGCTGCACCACGCGCTTCTGGTGCTTCACCAGCGCGTCGGTGCGCGCCACGGTGGCCTTCACGCGCGCCAGCACCACGTCTTCGGTCAGCTCTTCCTCGTCGAAGATCACCACCTCTTTTACGTTGCGCACGCCGCGCTTCAGGTCCTCGCCCAGCGCCGCAATTTCACGAATCACGATGGGCGACCGCGAAATCGCCTTGAGCACGCGCATTTGCCCGCGCTCGATGCGCTTGGCAATCTCCACTTCGCCTTCGCGCGTCAACAGCGGAACTGTGCCCATTTCGCGCAGATACATGCGCACCGGGTCGTTGGTCTTCTCCAGCGTGCCCGGCGTCAGATCCAGCTCGACGTCTTCCCCTTCTTCCAGCTCAAATTCCTTGTCGCCGGGAAACTTGGGAGTGTCGAGCAGGTCGATGCCCTGGCCGCTGATCGTGGTCATCAGATCGTCCAGCTCGTCGGGCGTGCCAATCTCATCAGGCAATGCGTCGTTCACCTCGCCGTAGGTGAGATAGCCCTTCTCCTTGCCGGTCTCGATCAGGCCGTTGACTTCGTCTTCAAATTTGTCTTCAATCGCCAAATTTTTCCTGCTCTCTTTGGCAGCGCGGCCAAGCCCGCCTCCTGCCTGAATTCATCCGGGGCCGCCTTCACTCGAACGCCAACCCCACATTTCGCCACTGCGCCGCAGCATGCGGCATCCCTCGGCGCGAAGTCCGATTCCGCGCGCAAAAACAGCGGGCTTTCGTGAAGAAATCCTCGCGCGCAGATACACTCGTAATGCCCGCTCAAGCGGTCGTCGTTTTACTCGGAACAGGATGGCAGCGCTTCAGGTTTCGCCTGGGTCGCCCGCGAGCCGCAGCTCATACGTGGGGCAAAAGGGGCGCGCATCCTCACTGAGATCAGTAGATTAACACAATGTCGACTTCTCGCACCAGCACAAAAAGCCCGCCAGCAAAAACTCTGACAACCTCGATCCAACCCGCTTCGCCCGTGCCCTGGACCGCCCGCTCCCGATCCGCACCTGTTTATTAGACGCCGCGACGCGCGATTTCGACGCATCATTTGCGCCCGATTCTGTCTCAACGAGGATCGCCAAAGATACTACTTTTTCAAGGGTTTCCGGTTGTGCACCTGCTGGAGCGCCCGGTCTAACTCAAGCTTCTGCCGGGTCAGAATTGCCACCTCGGCGTGGTCGGCCCTGCGCTCAGCTTCGGCGATCAGCGCGCGCAGGTTCCGCTGCCGGCCCTCCATCCCCCGCTCTTCAAGCTCCTGCAGCGCGCTTTCCACCTCGTTCTCCTCAGGCGGGCGCGTTTCTCCCATCAGCGCCCCGGCCAAAAGAGCCCTCTGCCCCGGATCTTCTACAGCGTCCAGAGGATGCTGTGCGCCTCGCGCCGCCAGTGCCTGCAAGGCTTGGAAGGCAGCAAGATGCTCAAACCACGAGGGTTGCTCTTGGATGGCTTTCTCCGCAAGGTGCCGCGCGTATGCGCCCTCGAGTTCGGCGTTCGCCATCGCCCGCAGCAGCACACGTTCCACTTCGGTCAGCGCTGTTGGGCGCGGTTCGACCCGTTCCCGTCGCTTCAGCGCTGCCTGGCGCAGTTCCTCGCGCAGCACCGCCGAGTCGATCCCCAGCTTTTGCGCCGCGTCGGCCGCGAACTGGTCCCGCGCCAGCTTTTCCGGCATCCGCCGGATGTGCGGCAGAAGGAAATTCAGCTCTTTCACCTTCTGCTCCGCGCTCGCACCGGGGAACAGAAGCCGTGCGCGCTCAATCAGATAATCAGATTGCCGCCTTGCCCCCCGGATCGCCTCCTTGTAGGCCTCCACCCCGCGATCACGGACGAACCTGTCGGGGTCAAGCCCACCCTCGAGGGTGACAATTTTGATGGCAAAGCCCTCTTCGGTCAGCAGCGCAACCGACTTTTCCGCTGCATTGGCGCCGGCGGTGTCGGGATCGAAATTCACCACCACATTCTGGGTGTGCCGCTTCAGAATCGCCACCTGCTGCTCTGTGAATGCCGTGCCGCTGGTCGCAATCACGTTCTGGATTCCCGCCAGAAAGACGCTGATGCAGTCCATCTGGCCCTCCACCAGCAGCGCAAAACCCACCTGCCGGATGGCCGCTTTCGCCTTGTCGAGGTTGAACAGCACCTGGCCCTTCGAATACAGAGGCGTCTCTGGTGAATTGATGTACTTCGGCCCGGCCTTCTCGCCGGCGTCAAGCGTCCGCGCCGTGAACGCGATCACGCGCCCGCCTTCGTTGCAAATGGGAAACATCACCCGTTTGCGGAAACGGTCGTAAAGCGGTCCCTGGCTGCCATCGCCCTGTTCTTTTGAGCTGAACAGCCCGCTCGCCCGCAGCGTATCTGTGTCGGCCATGGCGCTCAGCCGGTCGCGCAGGGCATTGAAGCTGTCAGGTGCGTAACCGACCCTAAACCTCTTGATTCCTTCGTCCAAAAGCCCGCGACCGGCCAGGTATTCCCGCGCCAGCGCCCCTTCCGGTGTGCGCAACTGCTCCTCAAACCATGCCGCCGCGGTTTCGTGCAGGTCGAGCAGCCTGGTGCGCAACCGCGCCTCAGCCGCCTGCTCCGGCGAGGCAAACTCCCGCTTGGGCAGCGGTATGCCGCACTTCTGGGCTACAATCCGCACCGCCTCAGGGAAGGTCACGTTCTCAATCTTGCCCACGAACGAAAACACGTCGCCTGAAACCCCGCACCCGAAGCAGTGATAGAACTGCCGCACCGCGTGCACGCTGAATGAAGGTGTCTTCTCCTTGTGAAACGGGCAAAGCCCCGTGAAGTTCTGCGCTCCCGCCTTGCGCAGCCGGATATACCCCTCGATCACCTTTACGATGTCGGCCTGCTCCTTCACGGTTTGGGCAAAGTCAGTCACTGCAGGGTCTGTACATCAGCATAAGCCGCCCTCGGCGCCAAAGGCCGCATCGTCGCTAACCTCTTGTGGAAGAACGGCCTCGCCCGAGCAACTCCACCATCCAAAGCGCTCATCTTATAGAAACTGAGAAGGATTCATTGGCGGCCGCTCGTTCCTCGCTCAGCGGATCCTGAGCGGCGCTTGGCGCTCTGAGTTCAGGGCGCTTTGATGGTTGCCTGGTTCGCAAATTCCCCGGAGGTCGCGATCATGCGTTTTGCAACCTGGAAATTCACAGGTGCTTTTCTGGCTGCCGTTCTAGTCACCGCGTTCGCCGTTCCGCGGCCGCTCATCGCCCAAACTCCTGCACACGTGGTGAGCCCCGCCGACCTTGCCAAGGCAGCCGTCGATGCCACACAACGCCGCCAGCAGAATATCGACACGCTAAACCACCTCCTTTCCTCCGATCAGGCGCGGCAGGCCATGCATTCGGCTCGCATCGATCCGCAGGAGGTGAAGAACGCCGTCTCGGGTTTGAGCGACGAAGAGCTGACGCAGCTCGCCTCCCGCGCCAATAAAGCGCAATCCGATTTTGCCGCGGGAAACCTGGGCGATCGGGACCTGATCATCATAATCCTGGCCATCGTGGCTCTCATTCTCATCATCGTCGCGGTGCGCTGAATTGCGGAGGTCACGAATCATGCGCTGTGCACTCTCGAAGCTGGCACAATCATTTTGGGTTGCCGTTCTCGTCGCGGCGTTGGGCGTTCCCCGTTCGCTCATGGCTCAGTCTGCCCCGCATGTCGTGAGCCCCGACGACCTGCAGAAGGCCACCGTCGAAGCTTGGCAGGCCCGCCAGCAGAATATCGATACCCTGAACCAGCTTTTCTCGAGCGACCAGGGGCGGCAGGCTCTGCAGTCGGCGCGCGTCGATCCCCAGGAAGTGAAGACAGCCGTCGCGGGAATGAGCGACGAGGAACTGGCGCAACTCGCCTCTCGCGCCAGGCAGGCGCAAGCTGATTTTGCCGCAGGAGGTCTGGTTACCGGCCTGATCATCCTCGCGGTCCTCGTAATCGTCATCGCGATCATTGTCGGAGTGCACTGAGTCTCGCTTTATGTTGCGCTTCTTGCCGCACGCCGCGAAGCTGCTCTTTGTTGCCCTGCTGAGCAGCGCTTCATTGGCCGCGGACATCGCCAGCCTTTGGATCGACGTGCCCTTTGTGGCGCAGCGGAAGGATGGCTGCGGAGCGGCATGCATCGCCATGGTCATGCAGTATTGGGAGCGGCATCAGGGCCAGGGCGTACGCCCCGAGGCCGAATCCGCGCAAATTTTCCGCTCCGTTTATTCGAGCGACGCACGCGGTGTCTTTGCCTCAGCCATGGTGCGCTACTTTCAGCAGAACGGCTACCGGGCCTTCGCGTTTCCTGGAGAAACCGCGGACCTGGAACGCCAGCTGGCGCAAGGCCGGCCGTTGATCGCTGCGCTGAAACCAGGCCCCGGTCCGGAATTGCACTACGTTGTGGTTGCGGGGCTCGACGAGCCAAATCAGCTCGTGCTTGTCAATGACCCCGCACAGCGCAAATTACTCAAGGAAGATGCGTCTCATTTCGAGCGGGAATGGAAAGCTGCCGGCCATTGGATTCTGCTCGCTGTTCCCGAGGCGAGCGCGCGCTGATGCGGCCGGCAGGTCGGTTCGACCCCAAGCTCGATGCCCAGAAGCCGCGCGCAGAATGTGGCCATGATCACGGCGGCACGATGCGAAGCTTTGCCATCGGCATCGTCCTGTTCCTGGGTTCCGCCTGCTGCGCATCCTCCGCGCAATCCATTGCGCCGCCACCACCGCTCGATCAGGAACTCCAGCAACTCGCCACCCAGCAGCGCTGGAGCGAAATTGTTTCGCTGCTCGAGCCGGCCGCGCCGCGCTCCGCCACCATGGATCTTTACTTTGGAATCGCCTGGGCGCAGCTTGGCCGCTACCCTGAGGCACAACGCGCGCTCGAATCCGGCCGCCGCCTGGCGCCGAATGATCCGCAATTTCCCGTGGAGCTCGCCGGCGTTGCCTTCAGGCAGAAGAATAATCCCCGCGCCATCCGCTACCTGCGCCAGGCGATTCGGCTCGCGCCGAATGATGCGTACGCCAACGACTTTCTGGGCACGGTCTATTATCTTGAGGGCAACCTTGAGGCGGCGCTGAAATATTGGAACCGCGTCGGCAAGCCGCGCATCGCAGACGTGCGCGAGGATCCGCCGCCGCGCGTCTCGGCCGCCCTCCTCGACCACGCCTTTGCCTTCTCGCCGGCCGCAATCATCACGCCGGCGCAGCTTCTCGCGAGCGATGCGCGTCTTCGCGCCCTGGGCGTCTTTCCGCAATTTCAGATCGATCTCAACGCGCGCAGCGACCGCAACTTCGACGCCGTCTTCCGCGCTCGCGAGCGCGACGGCTTCGGCGACACCAGGCTGGAATCGCTTTTCCTTTTCTTTGAAGGGCTCCCCTTTCAGGAAGTCAATCCCCAGTACTACGATTGGCGCCGGCAAGCCATTAACTTCGACTCCATGTTCCGCTGGGACGCGCAAAAGCGGCGTATCTTCGCGCAATTCTCTTCGCCCTTCGAGCACAGCGCCATAAACCGCTGGAACCTGACGGCCGATTTGCGCAACGAGAATTGGGCGGTCCGCAATGGATTCGAAGGTCCGGCGCCCGTGCTTGCCGGCTTCAACATGCGAAGTGAAAGGACGGCCTTCGAGATTTCCTCACTGTCCAGCGATCGCCTCGCCTGGTCGGCCGGTGCCGAACTCTCGCATCGCGACTTCCGCAGCCTCGCTCCCGGATCTGTCCTCGCGCCGCAGATGCTCGCCGCGGGCTACCAGCTTAAACAGGTCGCGCAAATCAGCAGCACATTCTGGCGCGTGCCCCAACGCCGTTTTGATATGGCGGCCGCAGCCGCATCCCAGGCTGCGCGCTTGTGGGCCACGCCGCCGGAATCCTTCGAAAAGCTTACCGGCTCGCTCGGCTGGCATTGGTTTCCGCAAACGCGCGGCGACGACTATGAAACTTGGCAACAGCTGCGCGCCGGAAGAACCCTCGGCCAGGTTCCCTTCGATGAGCTCTTCATTCTCGGTCTCGAACGCGACAATGATCTTCCTCTCCGCGCCCACATCGGCACGCGCGACGGCCGCAAGGGCAGCGCCCCGCTGGGCCGCGACTACTTCCTCGAGAACTGGGAACTCGACAAGAGCCTTTACAGCAATGGGGCTCTCAAATTGCAACTGGGGCCCCTCTTCGACATCGGCAAAATCACCGATTCGGGCACAATGCTTGGCTCGCACAAGTGGCTTTTTGACGCTGGCGCGCAAGCCAAGCTGCGCATATTCGGCAGGGGGCTCATCTTCTCCTACGGCAAGGACTTGCGCACCGGCAACAACGCCTTCTATGTTTCGCTTATTGCGTCTGGGAACGGCTCGCCTGATCCCGGGAAATAGTTGTTGCAACGAATAACTCCTTCCCGCATCCAAGCAACTGGGCGAGACATCTCAAACCTCAAAGG
>Ga0335078_10001135_pt1 | contig 40345 bp, 32 predicted proteins | sample Lox_Sample_32_FD_206711 | JGI IMG/M metagenome (GOLD analysis project Ga0335078, IMG submission 206711) | Soil microbial communities from Loxahatchee National Wildlife Refuge, Florida, United States - Lox_Sample_3.2 | ecosystem: Environmental > Terrestrial > Soil > Wetlands | place: USA... | reverse complement strand
TACGTGGACCGTTACGTGGTGCCGGCCGTGTTCGAGAGCATCCGGCACTCCGAGCTGCATCCGACCGACACCCAGCTCTTCTCCCTCACCTCCGCCTTTCTCATCGTGTACACGCTCTCGGCCCCCCTGTTCGGGTCGCTGGGCGACCGCGGCTCCAGGCCCAGGCTGATCGCCGTGGGCGTGGGGCTGTGGAGCATCGCCACGGCGCTGGCCGGATTCGCGCGGAGCTACGGCGCCCTGTTCATCGCACGCGCATCGGTAGGTGTGGGCGAAGCGGCCTACGGCACCGTCGCGCCCAGTCTTCTCGCCGACTACTTCCCGCGCTCGAGGCGCGGTCGCGTCTTCTCGATCTTTTTCGTGGCGATCCCGGTGGGTTCGGCCCTGGGATACGTGATCGGCGGACTCGTGGACACGCACTGGGGGTGGCGCCGGGCCTTCTTCGCGGCCGGGCTCCCCGGCCTCGTCCTCGCGCTGGTCGCGCTGCGCCTGTGGGATCCACCGCGCGGGCTGAACGACGAGGGGACGAGCAAGGCCTTCGGGAACACCCGAGACGCCTACGCCGCCCTGCTTCGCAACCTCCCGTACGTGCTGACAGTGGCGGGCTACGCCGCCTACACCTTCGCGCTCGGCGGGCTCGCGACCGTGATGCCGAGCTTCCTGCAACGCGTGCGCGGGCTCCCCGAAGCGAAAGCCACCGTGATCTTCGGCCTGATCGCCGTCACGACGGGACTCGCCGGCACTTTTCTAGGCGGGTGGCTGGGCGATTGGCTGCTCGCGCGCACGCGGCAGGCTTACCTCTGGCTCTCCGGCATCGCGACGCTCGCCGCGGCGCCGCTCGTGCTCCTCGCGTTGACGGCGTCGCATCCGGCGTTGTACTGGACGGCCGTGGTGGTCGCCGAGTTCCTGATGTTCGCCTCGACCAGCCCCGTCAACTCGGCGATCGTCAACGAAGTCCCGCCCGAAATGCGGGCGACCGCCGTGGCGGTGAGCATTTTCGCGATCCACACGTTCGGGGATGTTCCGGCTCCGATGCTCATGGGGGTGATATCGGATCGGACCTCGCTGGGAGAGGCGGTGCTCATCCTGCCCGTGGCGGCCCTCTCGGCAGGGGTCATATGGGTGCTGGCGGCCAGGCGAGGCGAAGGCGGGGACGGGCCGCGGGCGGGACGGGTCGCCGCCTAGCGCCCGGCCGATGTCCCGATCGCTTGCTGCGGATACGGCTGCAGACCGGTAGCTTAGAGCAACTCTCGCAGCCACAATGGACCACCTCCACTCCCGCCGGCACCGGTGGGCAGGAGCCACGATGCTCGCCTCGCGCATCGGCGTCGCCGCCACCTTCGCGATGGTCGGACTGCTCGGGCCCGTCGCCGCGCAGCAGCCGGACTCCGCTCCGCCCGCCGACACGACCCAACCGGCCCTCAGTCTCGGGGAGTGGGTGCGCGTGGTCTCCATGCCGAGCGGCAGGATCCGCGAGGGCCGGCTGATCGTGGCCTTCGGCGACAGCGTCGCGCTCCAGCGCGGACAGCAGGTCACGTTCCACCACCTGAGCGACATGAACGTGCTGCAGATCCGCCGCCACCTGCGCGCCCACCCGGTCGCCGGCGCCCTCGTCGGCGCGGGCGCCGGAGCCTTGGTCGCGGTGGTCGGTTACGAGTCGCGCGGCATGTTCGTCTGTCCGACATATACGTGCGTGCCGGCGGCGGGCCCGCTCGGCGACGGGGGCTGGGCCGCGCTGGGCGCCGTCGTAGGAGGCTTCGTGGGGTTCCTCGCCGGCCGGCACATCTTCACGTCGCGCTGGGACCCGGTCGGGCTCGATCAGGTCCGGCGGGTGCGCATCGGCATCGTTCCGCGGGCGGGCGGCGGGCTCGGCCTCGGCGCGTCGCTCGGGTTCTAGCCGCCGGGCGCGCGGCGCGGCGAGCCCGCTTCACCGCGGCGGCGCCGCAAAATGACCGTACCTCCAAACGGCCCACCTAGCTAATATTGGCGCGACGTCACTCGACCCGCGGGTGTGGCCGCGTGCTGGGCAGAGACGCTTCACATCCGCTCCTGAGTCCGCAGCGCGCATGAGGCGGCGGCCATGACCCAGGCCCTTCCCGGGATCCCCCAGTCGCAGGCGGAGAACGAGCGCCGGCTGGTCGCCGTGTGCGCGATGTCCGCGGCCGAGGCGCTCGCCGCGCTCGAGACCTCGGCGCGGGGGCTGACCTCCGAAGAGGCGGAGCGCCGCCGCGAGCAGTACGGTCCCAACGAGCTGTCCCGCGGCAAGCACCTGGGCTTCTGGGCCGACGTCTTCCAGCGCTGCCGCAGCCCGCTCGTCATCCAGCTCCTGATCATCGCCGCCGTGTCCGGCGTCATCGGCCAGCTCGAGTCCACGGCCATCGTCGGCGCCATGATCCTGCTCAGCGTCGGACTCTCCTACGTGCTCGATCGCCGCTCGGGCCGGGCGGTCGAGTCGCTCGGCAAACGGGTGCAGTCGCGCACGCTGGCGCTCCGCGACGGCAAGGAAGTCGAGATCAAGATCTCGGAGATCGTTCCCGGCGACGTCGTCATTCTGCAGGCCGGCTCGATCATCCCGGCCGACCTGCGGCTGCTGACGGTCAAGGATTTCTTCGTCAGCCAGTCCGCCCTGTCGGGCGAGTCCATGGCCGTGGAGAAGGCGGCCGACGCGCGCCCCACGCCCGACCAGTCGGTGGCGGAGGTCGCCAACGCCTGCCTCCTCGGCAGCAACGTCACGAGCGGCACGGCGCGGGGCGTGGTCGTGCACACCGGGGCGCGCACCCTGTTCGGGGCCATCTCCGAGCGCCTGACCGCGCGCCGCGAGGAGACCAGCTTCGATCGCGGCGTGCGCTCGTTCACGTGGCTGATGATCCGCTTCATGGTGGTGATGGTCTTCGCGGTCTTCATGATCGTCGGGATCACGAAGGGCAACTGGGTGGAGGCGCTGCTGTTCGGGCTGTCGGTCGCCGTCGGGCTGACGCCCGAGATGCTGCCCATGATCGTGACCGTGAACCTGGCCAAGGGTGCGCTGACCATGGCCGGCAAGAAGGTCATCGTCAAACGGCTCCCCGCCATCCAGAACTTCGGCGCCATCGACACGCTGTGCACCGACAAAACCGGGACGCTGACCCAGGACGCGGTCGTGCTGGAGCGGCACGTCGGCATCACCGGCCTGGAGAGCCAGGACGTCCTCAACTACGCGTACCTGAACAGCTACTTCCAGACGGGGCTCCGGAACCTGATCGACAAGGCGGTGCTCGAGCGCACCGACCTGGACGTGGAGCACAACTGCCGGCTCGTGGACGAGCTGCCGTTCGACTTCCAGCGCCGGCGCATGTCGGTCGTCGTGGACTACGAGGGCGACCACGTCCTGATCTGCAAGGGCGCTGTGGAGGAGATCTACTCCTGCTGCAACCGCTATCAGGTCGGCGACGAGGTCTTCACGCTGCTCGACGTGATCCGCGCGGACCTGTTCGAGGAGGTCGAGGAGCTCAACAGCCAGGGCTTCCGGGTCCTCGGCATCGCCTACCGGGAGTTCCCTCGCGAGCGCACGACCTTCACGACGGCCGACGAAAGCCAGCTGATCCTGCTCGGCTACATCGCCTTCTTCGACCCGCCCAAGGACTCGGCGGAGTCGGCGCTGAAGCTTTTGACGGCGGCGGGCGTGCGGATGAAGGTCCTGACGGGCGACAACGCGCTCGTGACCCGCAAGGTGTGCGGGGACGTGGGACTGCCCGTCGAGCGCATCGTCAGCGGCGCCGAGCTGGCGCGGCTCGCGCCGGAGGAGCTGATCAAGGTCGCCCAGGAGGTGGACGTCTTCGTCAAGCTCTCGCCGGTCCAGAAGGAGCAGATCGTCCGGGCGCTGCAGCAGAGCAAGCACGTCGTCGGGTTCATGGGCGACGGCATCAACGACGCACCCGCGCTCAAGGCGGCCGACGTGGGCATCTCCGTGGACTCCGCGGTGGACGTCGCGAAGGAGGCCGCGGACATCGTCCTGCTGGAGAAGAGCCTGCTCGTGCTCGAGGAGGGGATCATCGAGGGCCGCAAGGTCTTCGCGAACATCACCAAGTACATCCGGATGGGCGCCAGCTCCAACTTCGGCAACATGTTCAGCGTCGTCGGCGCGAGCTACCTGCTGCCGTTCCTGCCGATGCAGCCGATCCAGATCCTGACGAACAACCTGCTCTACGACTTCTCGCAGACGGGCATTCCCGCCGACCGCGTGGACGACGAGCTGGTGGCGCGCCCGCTCAAGTGGAACATCGGCAACATCAAGCGCTTCATGGTCTTCATCGGCCCGATCAGCTCCATCTTCGACTACGCCACGTTCGGGCTCATGTGGTTCGTCTTCCGCTGCAGCGCCTTCGCCGACGCGGCCACCGGCCCCGCCCAGCGCGTCCACCTCGCGAGCCTGTTTCAGACGGGCTGGTTCGTGGAATCGCTGTTGACCCAGACCCTGATCGTCCACATCATCCGGACGAGGCGGATCCCGTTCATCGAGAGCCGGGCGTCGCTCCCGATGACGGTCACGACCCTGGCGGTGATGGGCGTGGGTGCCTGGCTGCCCTACTCGCCGTTCGCACGTGCGCTCGGACTGATCGCCCTCCCGCCCGTGTACTGGTTGTGGATCGGCTCCTTCCTCCTGACGTACGCGGCGCTGACGCACGTGGTGAAGACCTGGTTCATCAAGAAATTCGGAGCTGAGTAGCGATGGATTCCCTGCTGGATGCCCTGCAAGAAGGCCGGCTGATCGAGCTGCCCGACAACAACCGCGACGACGCCCTGCACCTCCTGGCCCACATTCTCGAGGCGATTCCGTCGGTGCCCACCGGCACCGACGTGGTCGGCCTGGTCCTCGAGCGCGAGCGGGTGACCAGCACCGCCCTGGGCAAGGGGTGGGCGTGCCCGCACGCGCGCGTGCCGTTCGAGGAGGACCTCGTGTGCGCCCTGGGGTGGAGCCCGACCGGCATCGACTACGGCGCGCCGGACGGGGTCCCCATCTCGGTCATCGCGATGTACCTGGTGCCCTCGAACCAGCGCAACCACTACCTGCGCGAGATCTCGCTCCTCGCCAAGGCCCTGATCGCCTATCCGGACCAGGACAAGCTGCGCTCCATCCGGGACCTGAACGACGTCCGCAACTACCTGCTCGACCTGATCGGCTCGACCAAGGACACCGTCGGCCCCGACGCGCGGGCGCGGATGATCCAGCTTCAGGGCAAGCAGGCCCTGCCGGCGCTGACGGCTGCCGACCTCTCCAACCTGATCGTCGAGCCGCTGACGCTGGTCGCCGTTCCGGGGCTCAAGCCCGTGCTGCTCACCCAGAGCGCGGCCCTCGGCCAGGCCCTCGAGGGCGCGCCGGGCCTGGTCGAGAAGCTCGACGCCGAGGGGACGTTCCAGAACGGCGGTTGGCGCGTGATGAAACGCGGCACGCTCGGCTACCAGGGCGGCCGGGTGGTGTACGACTGCCTGGCGATCAAGCTCGCGGGCGGGAGCCAGCCGCCGCCGAGGTAGTCCGCCCGCGGCCTCGCCGGTCACCTTACGCCACCACCACAGGACGACGACGTGCCCACGCTGTTCGACGACTTGCAGGTCCGCGACCTGAAGCTCCGCAACCGCATCCTCGTCTCGCCGATGTGCCAGTACTCCAGCGACGACGGCTTCGCGACCGACTGGCACCTCGTGCACCTCGGCAGCCGCGCCGTGGGCGGCGCCGCGGTCGTCTTCACCGAGGCCACCGCCGTCACGGCCGCGGGCCGCATCAGCCCGGAGGACCTGGGGCTGTGGAAGGACGCGCACGTCGAGGCGCTGGCGCGCGTCGTCCGGTTCGTGAGCGAGGCAGGTGCCCACGCCGGCATCCAGCTCGCGCACGCGGGGCGCAAGGCGAGCACGTGCCGCCCCTGGGCCCCGGCCACCGGCAGCGTCCCTCCCGCGGCCGGCGGCTGGACCGCGGTGGCGCCGAGCGCCGTGGCGTTCGAGGGCTACGCGGCGCCGCAGGAGCTGAGCGAAGCGGGGATCCGCGAGGTGGTGGCCGCGTTCGCGGCCGCCGCCCGCCGGGCGCGCGAGGCGGGATTCCGCGTCGTGGAGGTGCACGCGGCGCACGGCTACCTCGTGCACCAGTTCCTCTCGCCGCTGAGCAACCTGCGCATGGATCGCTGGGGCGGCTCGTTCGAGAACCGCACCCGGCTCGCGCGCGAGGTGGTCGAGGCGGTGCGCCGCGAGTGGCCCGAGCGGCTGCCGCTCTTTGTCCGGCTCTCCGCCACCGACTGGGTGGAAGGCGGCTGGGACGTCGAGCAATCGGTCGAGCTGGCCCGCCAGCTCAGGCCGCTCGGCGTGGACCTCGTGGATTGCTCGTCCGGCGGCCTCGTGGCCCACGCCAAGATCCCGGTGGGGCCCGGCTACCACGTGCCGTTCGCCGAGCGGATCCGGCGCGAGTCTGGCCTCATGACCGGCGCCGTCGGCCTCATCACGACCCCGGCCCAGGCCGACGAGATCGTCCGCGCCGGCCGCGCCGACGCCGTGCTGCTCGCGCGCCAGATGCTGCGCGACCCGTACTTCCCGCTCCACGCCGCCCTGGAGCTCGGGCACGCCGGTGCCTGGCCGCCGCAGTATCAGCGCGCCGCTCCGGCCGGCGGCGCGCCGGGCGTTTCCACGGGCCTCGGCCTCGCGGCCGGCGGGCCTGCGGAGCCCGGGGCGAAGCGCGCCAGGGAAGGCCGCTCGTGAATCTGGGCTTCATCGGCCTGGGCGCGATGGGATCGCCCATCGCCGCGAACCTGCTCGCCGCGGGCCACGACGTCACGGTCTTCAATCGGACGCGCGCCAAGGCGGACGCGCTCGCGGCGCAGGGCGCCCACGTGGCCGCCTCCGTGTCCGACGCCGCCTGCATCCCCGTCGTGATGACGATGCTCGCCGACGACGCGGCGGCGGAGTCGATCTGCCTCGGCGCGCGCGGCCTGCTGGAGAGCCTCCCGCTGGGCGGCGTTCACGTATCGCTCAGCACGATCGGCGCAGATCTCTCGCGGCGTCTCGCCGAGGCGCACGCGGCAAGGGGGCAGCACTTCGTCGCCGCCCCGGTCTTCGGCCGTCCCGACGCCGCGGCCGCCAGGCGGCTCGTCGTCGTCGCGGCTGGGAAGAGCGCCGCCGTCGAGCGCGTGCGCGGGCCGCTCGAGGACATCGGGCGCAAGCTGTTCGTGATCGGCGAGGAGCCCCCGGCCGCCAACGTGGTGAAGCTGGCGGGCAACTTCCTCATCGTCTCGGTCCTCGAGTCCCTGGGCGAGTCGTTCGCCCTGCTCCGCAGGGCCGGCGTCGAGCCCGCCACGTTCCTCGAGATCGTGAACGGGAACCTGTTCCAGTCGCCGATCTACGAGAACTACGGCCGGATCGTGAGCGAGAAGCGCTACGAGCCCGCGGGCTTCAAGCTGCGGCTCGGGCTCAAGGACGTGCGGCTGCTGCTCGCCGCGGCCGAGGCGCACGGCGTGCCGATGCCCACGGCGAGCGTGCTGCACGACGACCTGCTCGCGGCCGTCGCGAACGGGATGGGCGACCTGGACTGGGCGGCGCTGGCCGAGGTCTCCGCGCGCCGGGCTGGCCTCTAGGCGGCCGGGCTAGTCGTTTGCCGGATGGTTCGCGACGAAGCGGTCCATCTCGTCGAGGTGACGGCGCTTCTCCGTCGGTGACAGGAAGGAGGCCTGGAACGAGTTCCGGGCGAGCTGCACGAGGTCGGCGCGCGTGAGCCCCAGCGCGTCCCGCACCGCCCGGTAGTTCTCCGCGACGTAACCGCCGAAGTACGCCGGATCGTCCGAGTTCACGGTCGCGCACAACCCCGCTCCCAGCAGCTTCCCCAGGCAGTGCTCGGCCATCGTGTCGAACACGCGCAACTTCACGTTGGAGAGCGGGCACACCGTGAGCGGCACGTGCTCGGCGGCGAGCCGCTCCACCAGGCGCGGGTCCTCGAGGCAGCGCACCCCGTGGTCTATCCGCCGGACCTGCAGCACGTCGAGCGCCTCCCGGATGTACTCCGGCGGCCCCTCCTCGCCCGCGTGCGCCACCGCCGGCAGCCCCTCGGACCGCGCCCGGTCGAAGACGTCGCGGAACTTCGCCGGCGGGTGTCCGACCTCGGACGAGTCGAGCCCCACCGCGGCGATCCAGTCACGGAAGGGCAGCGCCCGGGAAAGGGTGGCGTCGGCAGCCTCGGCGCTCAGGTGCCGCAAGAAACAGGGGATCAGCGCCGAGCTCATCCGGAGGCCGGGCTCCGCGTCCGCCAGCGCCGCGTGGATCCCGGTGATCGCCGTCTCGAACGCCACCCCGCGGTCGGTGTGCGTCTGCGGGTCGAAAAAGATCTCGGCGTGCCGCACGCCGTCGGCGTGCGCCCGCTCGAGGTACGCCCAGGTGAGGTCGTAGAAGTCGCGCTCCGTGAGGAGCACCTTCGCGCCCTCGTAGTAGATGTCGAGGAAATCCTGCAGGTCGCCGAACCGGTACGCGCGCCGGACGTCTTCCACCGACGCGAAGCGCAGCGGGACCCGATTGCGCGCGGCGATGGCGAACATCAGCCCGGGCTCGAGCGTGCCCTCGATGTGGAGGTGCAACTCGGCCTTGGGAAGGCCACGGATGAAGTCGTCCACGCGGCGCCCCGTCTGGTGGGACGCGGCCTAACATAGGGAAGGGGGAGCCGGTCGGCCAACCCGGCTCCCCCTCCGTCCGTCAGTGAACGCCCGCGGCCGTCAGTGCCAGCGGCCGAAGTGCTCCGGCAGGCTGAAGACCATCCCGACCGCGGCATGATCGGAAGGCCACAGGCCGGAGCGGGTGCGGTCGTCGCGCTGGTCGCCGAAGATGCCCGCGTACACGGGATGCGGCGTCCGGCCGCCGTCCCTGAACAGCACGAGATCGATCCGCTGGTTGAAGACGAGCCTCGGCCAGGGCACCAGCTCCCCCTGGGCGTTCAGCGCGCCCACGCCGTCGTTCGGGCCGTTCGTGAGGCCGGGGTCGCGCGGATGCGCCAGGAGCCAGAGGTCGCTGAAGCCCGCGGCCAGCGCGGTCTCGTACGACGGCGCGCCCGAGTTGGCGTCGGAATTGAAGTCGCCCACCCAGATCACGGGGTCGCGCACGTTCTTGAGGAGGCCCACCAGCTCCTGCGCCTGCAGGTAGTTGATGTCCGCGTTCTCCGCCTCCAGGTGGCTCGTGACGAAGCGGAAGCTCTTCCCGTCCACCGTGGCCAGGATCGAGCACCAGCCGCGGTACAGGCCGGTCTGGGTCCCGAGCATGTTCAGCGGGATGAAGGCCGTGTACACGCCGTGCTGCGGGTCGGTGGCCCGCACCCCGTTCCTGACCAGGATCGCGTCACGGTCCTGGAAGCGGACGAGCGCGAAGGCCGTCGGGTTGCCCTGGTCGTCGAACGCCGTGGGCACCGGCGCGGCGACGTCGCTCGTCCACACCACGCTCGGCGCCGTGTAGCGCAGGTGGTGCGCCTTCAGCGAGTCGAGGAGAATTTGGAGGAAGTCGTACTGCACGACGAAATTCACGAGAGGCGGCTGGGTCGGATCGTACGGCGCCGACACGCTCCAGAGCGCCACCTCCTGCAGGCCGACCACGTCGGGCTGCACGTCCGCGATCTCTTCCGCGATCCTGCCGGCGCGGGCCGGGAAGTTGGACTGCTGCAGCTCGGCGTAGGCGCGGACGGCCGCCGTGAGGAACTCGACCTCCGTGCCCGCGGCCATGATCGGTCCGAGGTCCGTGCCGAGGTAGATGTTGTAGGTCATGACGCGCAGGCCGGCCGCGGCGGGCGACGGCAGGCGGTAGCCGTCGTCGCCGCGCATCGCGAGCGCGGCGTCGGGAGTCGTGGAGGTGGGGCTGGTCGGGGAGGAGAGCCGGTCGCCCTGGCATGCGGCGGCGAACAAGGCGAGCGCGGCGAGGGGGACGAGTCGCTTCACGACGCACCTCCGGGAGAGTGTGCTCCGACGGAAATGCCGAGCCGTCAAGCGATCGTCAAGCGAATTGGCGCGCTGATTGGCGATGAAATCGAGGGGGATTCCGGGCGTGTATGGTCCGGCAGGGCGGCTAGGCGCGCTCCGCTTCGGCGGCCCCGAAGTCCTGCGACAGGTTCTCGATGGTTGCCAGGCCGGTGCGCAGCGCGTAGCGCACCAGCGCGGCGCGGCCGCGGAGGCGGAGCTTCTTGGAGACGCGAGCGCGGAACGTCTCCACGGTCTTGACGCTGAGCTTGAGGCGCGTCGCGATCTGCCGGTTGCTGTAGCCCTGGGCGAGGAAACGCAGGACCTGGTCCTCGCGCGGGCTCAGCAGCGCGCGGCCTCCGCGGCCGGCCCGGGCCGGGCGGGCAACCTCGGCGCCGGTGGCCAGGACCGGGATCGGCAGCGTGGTGCCGCGGCCGGCACGGCCGGCGGCGCGGATGGTGGAGAGCAGCTCGGTGTCGGCGGCGCGCTTGACGACGTAGCCCGCGGCGCCCGCCGCCACGGCCGAGTGCACGTACGCCGGGTGCTCGTGCATCGTCAGCACCACGACCTTCGGCTTGGACCGCGTGCGCGCGACGTGGCGGATCGTGTCCATCGCGTTGGTCCGCGGCATCGTGAGGTCGAAGAGCACCACGTCGGGCTTCGCCTCGGCGGTCTTGCGGATCGCGTCGCGTCCGTCGCCGGCCTCCGCCACGACCTCCATGTCGGGCTGGCCGTTCAGGAGGAGCCGCAGGCCCGCGCGGAACACGGCGTGGTCGTCGGCGACGAGGATCCGCATCTTGCCGGTCATTTGCGGCCGCGCCCGGTGGCCTGCCGGCTCCGCGGCGTGCGCCGCGCGGGCAGCGGCAGCGTCACCGCCACCGTCGTCCCCCGGCCCGCCCTCGAGCCGATGGTTGCGGCGCCGCCCTGCGCGGCCGCGCGCTCGCGGATGCCGAGCAGGCCGAGCGACGGGCCGCCGCGGCCGTGGGCCTTGGCCTCGGGGTCGAACCCGCGGCCGTCGTCGGTCACGGTCAGGTGGATGCCCACCGGGTCGCGCGTCAGGACGACGTCGACGTGGGCCGCGCGGGCGTGCCGTGCCACGTTGCTCAGGGCCTCCTGCGCGATGCGGTACAGGGCCGTCTCGACCGGCAGGGGCAGGCGCCGCGTGCCGAGCCGCTCGACCCGGACGCGCACCGGGATGCCGAGCGCCTCCGCGATGTCGGCGGCGTGCCGCTTGAGGGCGGGCACGAGGCCGAGGTCGTCGAGGAGGCTGGGGTGGAGGCCGCGCGCCAGGCGCGCGAGCCCGCCGATCGTGTCGGCGAGCGAGCGGCGGAGCCGCACCGCCTGCGTCTTGGCTTCGCCGAGCGTCCCTGCGTCCTGCAGCGTCCGCAGCCGCACGATCAGCGAGGCGAGCGCCTGGCCGGCTTCGTCGTGCAGCTCGCGGGCGATGCGGCGCCGCTCGTCGTCCTGCGCGGTGATGACGCGCTCGAGGAAGCGGCGGCGGTCCCGCTCGCGCTCCTCCGTGGCGTTGTTGCGCGCCGTGAGATCGCGGATCGAAGCGATGGACGTGGTCCCGCCGTCGCCGCGCAGCGGCGCCAGGCTGATCTCGGCCGGAAACTCGCTGCCATCCTTGCGCAGCGCGGGCAGCAGGAGGCCGCCGCCCATGGTGCGCGTCGTCGGTTGCGCCGCGTAGGCGGCGTGCAGGCCGGCGTGCCAGCGGCGGAAGCGGGTGGGAACGAGTTGGTTCACCGACAGGCCGATCCACTCCTCGTGCGAGTAGCCGAACAGCGCCTCAGCGTCCCGGTTGGCCGCCACGATGCGGCCGTCGCCGCCGATGATCAGCGTGGGGTCGGGCAGCGACGCGAGCAGGTCCGACGCTCGCACCGCGGCATCGAGCTGGGTGCCGTCGTGCGTCGAACCTCGGGGCTGGCCGTCGGCCCGAACACCCTTGGGGGGGCCGCGGCGGGTTGCGGGTCGCGACATCGCGCGCATGAAGGCTATCGTCCGGCTCCCGTGGCGCTATCCGCAGAACTCCCGACAATGGCGGGTGCCTAGCGGAGCGCGCCATCGGGTCAAGCGCCGAGACCCGACGACGGGTCCACCGGAGGAGCGCCTAGGGGTCCGACGTCGCGACCCCGACGCGGATGGCGTACCGCACCAGACCGGCGACGTCGTGGACCTCGAGGCGCTTCATCAGGAGCGCGCGATGCGTTTCGGCGGTCTTGACGCTCACGCCCAGGCGCGCCGCGACCTCCTTCGTCGTGCGGCCCTCAGCGATGAGCTGGAGGACCTCGCGTTGCCGCGGCGAGAGGCGCTCGAACGCGGCGTCCGCCGCGCCGGGCCGCGCGACGTACTCGGTCACGACCGCCCGGGCGGCCGGCGGGCTGAGGTACGTGTCGCCGCGGGCCACCGAGCGCACGGCCAGCTCCAGCTCCCCTCGGCTGGCGTCCTTGAGCAGGTAGCCGCGCGCGCCCGCGCGCAGCGCCCGCGAGACGAACTCGGGGTCCGCGTGCATGGAGACGATGAGCACGGCGACGTGCGGGTGCTCGCGCGCCACGTGCTCGGTGGCCGAGAGCCCGTTCATGTCGGGCATCGTGACGTCCATCAGCACGACGTCGGGCGAGTGGGCGGCGATCTCGCGCAGCGCGTCGCGGCCGGTGCTCGCCTCACCGACCACCCGCACGCCCGGCAGCGTGTCGAGCAGCGCGTGCAGGCCCGAACGCACCAGGGCGTGGTCGTCGGCCAGCAGCACGCGGATCGGTGCGCTCACGGGAGCCCGCCGTGTCCGCCCCTGAGCGGCAGCCGCGCGGTGACGGTCGTCCCGGCGCCGCGGCGCGACTGCACACGCACCTCGCCCCCGACGGCGCTGGCGCGCTCGCTCATGCCCAGCAGCCCGAGGCGTTGGCCCGCGGGCTCGCGCGGCGCCGGCTGGAAGCCCACCCCGTCGTCCCGGACCTCGAGCCGGAGCGCGCGCCGGTCCGCCCGCAGCGCCACCAGCACCCGGTCGGCGCGCGCGTGGACGATCGCGTTGGCGAGGGCCTCCTGCAGGATGCGGAAGCACACGACCTCGACGTCCTTGTCCGCCGGCGCGCGCAGCTCCTCGATCTCCAGCCGGAGCTCGAGGCCGGCTCGCGCCGCCTGCCGGCCAGCGTACGAGCGGACGGCCGCCGCGAGGTCCAGGTCGTCCAGGACGGCCGGACGCAGCTCGAACGACAACGTGCGCACCAGCTCCACCGCGCGCTCCAGGGCCGCCGTGCTCTCCGCCACGGCGCCCCCGGGGGGACTCGCGAACTCCAGGCGCTCGAGGTTCAGGCGCGCCGCCCCGAGCGCCTGGCCCACCTGGTCGTGCAGCTCGCGCGCGATGCGGACCCGCTCCATCTCCTGGGCGTGCAACAACCGGCGCGACAGCGCGCGCAGCGACGTCTGCACGCCGTGCCGCTCGGCGAGCATCGCCGCCATCGAGAGCTTGGTCACCGCGAGGAGCGCGATGAAGGCCTGCAGCAGGAAGAGGTTGTTGAGGGGCGTGGACGCGGCGAACGGCCCCGCGCCGCGCAGCGTGTCCCACACCGTCACCAGGCACACGGCCATGGTCGCCGTGGCCGCGCCCCTCGGGCCGAACCGCAGGGCGGCCCACGCGCAGATGGGGAACACGAGGTACACGTAGGGGAGGGGGCTGATGAACAGCACGCGCAGCGCGGCGCCGAGCACGACGGCCAGCACCGTCGCCTCGATCAGCCTGGCCCGCGGCGGCCCGCCGAAGGCCGGGCCCGCCACCCACGTCAGCAGCAGGGGCGCGACCGTGAGCACACCGAGCGCGTCGCCGCTCCACCACACCAGCCAGAGCAGCGGGTGCTGGGCCGCGGTGCTCTGCCCGACCCACGACAGGAGGGCGGTGCCGATCGTGGCCGCGATGGCCGGGGCCAGCAGCGCGCCGAGCCCCGCGAGCGCGAGCACGTCGCGCAACCGGTCGAGCGCCGGACGCAGTCGCGCCAGGCGCGTGAGCGTCACGGCGCCCACCACCGCCTCGAGCGCGTTGCCGAGGGCGATGACCGCCGCGGCGGCCGGCGGCACGCCGGTCGTGGCGTTGAGCAGGAACGCGCCGAGCCACACGGCGGGCCAGAGCCGCACGCCCCACAGGAGCAGCGCGGCCAGCGCGATGCCCGAGGGCAGCCACACCGACGAAACGACCCGCTGCGCGACGGCGGCGAGCAGGGCGAGCTTCGCGGCCGCGAGGTACGCGACGGCGAGCAGGATCAGCGATGCCAGGTATCGGAGCGCCGGGCGACGGCTGTGCCGCTGCGGCCTGCGGGTTGTTTGGGCCGCGGTGTGATCGGCGAGTGCGGGGCTGAGCGCCGTCACCATGCGACGGACCCCCTGTAAGGAATATTGAGTATTTTACTCCCCATTAATACACACTTCTGTGCGTTTGGGTACACAACCACTCCGAAAGCACCGCATCTCGTTGGGGGGCGGTGAGTTGACCAGTTGAGGCCGCGGGGGGATAATTCATCTAGTATGGACAAGGACCTCAGGATCACCGCCCAGCCCGTGGATGACAGCCGCTGCCGCTTCGTCCTCAGCGAGAGCCTGCTCGACGGCGCGCGGCACTTCGGCTCGGCCCAGGCTGCGGCCGGCTCGCCGCTGGCGGAGGCGCTGTTCGCCGTCGCCGGCGTGACGGAGATCCTGGTATCGGGCGGCACGGTCACCGTGACCAAGGACGGTCCCACGCCCTGGCAGGTAACCGGCAAGGAGATCGGCGCGGCGATCCGGAAGGTGCTGGCGTCGGGCGCGGCGCCCGTCGCCGCCGCGGGGCCGGCGGTGTCGGCGGACGACGACGCGCTCTACGCGCGCGTGGCCGACCTGTTCGAGTCGGACATCAATCCCGCGGTGGCGCGCCACGGGGGGTTCGTGGAGCTGCTCGACGTGCAGGACGGGATCGTCATGCTGCGGATGGGCGGCGGCTGCCAGGGCTGCGGCATGGCGGACGTGACGCTGCGGCAGGGCATCGAGCGGGCACTGCGCCATGAAGTGCCCGAGATCGCCGGCATCGTCGACGTGACCGACCATTCGTCGGGCTCCAACCCGTACGTGACCGCCTCGAAGAAATAGTGGGCCACGGCCCGCGCCTTCTTCTCCTCCTTCCCAGCACGACCTATCGGGCCGCGGCCTTCGTCGAAGCCGCGCGGCGGCTCGACGTCGAGCTGACCGTGGCCTCCGACCATCGCAGCGTGTTCGCCTCACGGCAGCCCGAGCATCTGGCGACGTTCGACTTCGCGCATCCCGCCCGCGCCGCCGAGCAGGCGCGCGCGTTCGCGTCCCGGCATCCGGTCGCGGCCGTGAGCGGCGTGGACGACGATACGGCGGTGCTGGCGGCGACGATCGCCGAGGCGCTCGGCTTGCCCCACAATCCCGTCTCGGCCACCGTGGCCGCGCGCAACAAGCACCGGCAGCGCGTGCTGCTCCGCGCGGCCGGCTGCCCGGTACCCGCCTTCAGCCTGCACCGGCTCGACGAGGACCCGGCGAGCGTGGCGCGCGCGGCGAGCTACCCGGCGGTGCTGAAGCCGCTGTGCCTCGCCGCGAGCCGCGGGGTCATGCGCGCGGACACGGTGGACCAGTTCGTCGCGGCGCACGGCGTGCTGCGCGAGATCCTCGGCGGAGACGACGTGCCGCGCGGCGAGGACGCGGCGCAGTACCTCGTCGAGGCGTTCGTGCCGGGGCCCGAGGTCGCGCTCGAGGGCCTGTTGGTGGGCGGGCGCCTCCGGGTGCTGGCGCTGTTCGACAAGCCCGACCCGCTCGACGGCCCCTTCTTCGAGGAGACCATCTACGTCACGCCGAGCCGGCTGGACGGCCCGGCGCAGCGGTCGCTGGCCGAGTGCGCGGAGCGGGCGGCGCTGGCCCTGGGCCTGGCATCGGGGCCGGTGCACGTGGAGCTGCGGCACAACGCGGCCGGCCCGTGGCTGATCGAGCTGGCGGCGCGGCCCATCGGCGGGCGCTGCAGCGCGGTGCTGCGCTTCGGGGAAGGGCCGGACGCGATGTCGCTCGAGGAGCTGCTGCTCAGGCACGCGCTGGGGCTGCCGGTGCCCACCTACGACCGGGCGGCCGGCGCCGCGGGCGTGATGATGATCCCGGTGCCGGGCGCCGGCGTGCTGCGGGCCGTGCGGGGCGTGGAGGCGGCGCGCGGCGTGCCCGGCGTCGAGGACGTCGCCATCACGGCCCACGTCGGGCAGACCCTGGTTCCGCTGCCGCGCGGCGCGCAGTATCCGGGGTTCATCTTCGCGCGGGGCGAGTCGCCGGCCGGCGTGGAAGCGGCCCTGCGGCGCGCCCACGCGTGCCTGGAGTTCGACGTCGCGAACGCACGGGGGTGACGGTGCCGCTGCTGCTGTCGGAGGCCGACCTGGGCCGCGTGCTGGATCTCGAGGCCCTCATCCCGGCCATGCGGGAGGCGCTGCGGAGCTTCTCGTCCGGCGACGTCGTGCAGCCGGTGCGGCCCACGCTCGTGATCGAGCCAGCCGGCGGCTACTACTCGACGATGCCGGCCTACCTGCGCGACGAGCGCGGCGGAGCGCTCGGCATGAAGTCGGTGACCTTCTTCCCCGGCAACGCGGGCGGGCCGCACCCGACCCACCTCGCCACGATCCTGCTCCTGGATCCGGCCAACGGCGCGCCGCTCGCGATCCTCGACGGCCGGCTCGTCACGGAGCTCAGGACCGCGGCCGTGACGGCGGTGTCGGTGCAGCTGCTGGCGAGGACGGGCGCGCGCCGCCTCGCGCTCCTGGGCTCCGGGGTCCAGGCGCGGAGCCACCTGCGGGCGCTGGCGCTGGTGCGGGACCTGGCCTCGGTGAAGGTCTGGTCCCGCACCCCCCGGCACGCCGAACGGTTCGTGCGGGAGATGGGCGGGGCCGCGACCTGCCCCCTCGAGGCTGTGGCCAGCGTGCGCGAGGCGATGCGCGGGGCCGACATCGTCGTGGCCGTCACGAGCGCCCGCGAGCCGATCGTCGACGCCGCCTGGCTCGAGCCCGGAATGCACCTGTGCGCCGTCGGCTCCTCGACCGCCGACGTGCGGGAGCTGGACGGCGCCTCGGTGGCCCGCTGCCGCGTGTTCGTGGACTCGCGCGCCTCCGCGGCCGCCGAGTCCGGCGACCTGATCATGGCGCAGAGCGAGGGGCGCATCGGGCCGGATCACGTGGTCGCCGAGCTGGGCGAGGTGGCCGCCGGCACACCGGGCCGCCGGAGCGACGGCGAGATCACCCTGTTCAAGTCGCTCGGCCTGGCGGTCGAGGATGTCGTGGCCGCGCGGCTCGCCTACGAAAAAGCGCGTGCGCTCGGGGTCGGCACGGCCGCGACGCTGTAGTCGGCGGACCTGGTGGTCGAAGGCCGTCGCCGACGGTGGACGGTGTCCATCCGGTGTCTCGGGGCAGCTTCGGGTGTGGAATTTGCTGGTCTCATACCGTAGAGGCGCGCTCGCCAAAGCCTCCGGCCGAGGGTGCGCCGGGCTGCGGCGCGGGCTATCTTTGCGCGGACTTCGAACCCGGGGGACGTCCGGTGCTGCAGATCTGGATTGACGGCAAGTTCTACGACAGCGACCAGGCGAAGGTCTCGGTCTTCGATCACGGCCTGCTTTACGGCGACGGCGTGTTCGAGGGCATCCGGGCGTACAACGGGCGGATATTCCGCCTCAAGCAGCACCTCGACCGGCTCTACGCGTCCGCCAAGGCCATCTGGCTCGAGATCCCGATGCCGCAGGACGCGATGGCCGCGCTCTGCGAAGAGTGCATCCGGGTGAACAAGCTGTCGGATGCCTACATCCGGCTCGTCGTCACGCGCGGCTACGGCGACCTCGGGCTCGACCCGAGGAAGTGCAAGAAGCCGACGGTCGTCTGCATCGCGGACAAGATCGCCCTGTTCCCCGAAGAGGCGGCGAAGCGCGGCCTGACGATGATGACGGCCCCGACGCCCGTGAACCACCGCGAGGGCCTGAGCCCGCGCGTGAAGTCGCTCAACTACCTGGCGCACATCCTCGCGAAGATCGAGGCGGTCGCCGCGGGCGTGGACGAGGCGCTGATGCTGGAGTCCACCGGCGAGGTGGCCGAGGGTGTGGGCGAGAACGTCTTCTGCGTCACGAACCACACGCTGCGCACGCCGCCGGCCTTCTCCGGCATCCTGCGGGGCGTGACGCGCGACGCCGTGATCGAGATCGGCCGCGCGGCCGGCTACGAGGTGCGCGAGGAATCCCTCAACCGCTACGACCTCTACACGGCCGACGAGGTGTTCCTGACGGGCACGGCGGCCGAGGTCGTGGGTGTCGTGAAGCTGGACGGACGGAAGATCGGCTGCGGCACGGTCGGGAAGGTCACCCAGGACCTCGCCGCGCGCTTCCGGGAGCTGGTGACGCGGGAGTCCTGACCCGGCGGGTTGTGACGCCGGTCACACCCAGGGAAGAAAAGCATTGACCCGTTCCCGGGGCCGACGGCATATTGCAGCCGCCAAGCCGACCTGGATCGGGCCCCCCTCCGCCGGTGCTCGCTGGGGCGAGCCGGTCCGTAATTTCGCGTAAGCCGATTAGGGACAACGCCATGCATGATTTGTGGAGGCAGGGCTGAAGAAGCTGCTGTTGCCGGCCTTGATCGGCCTGGCCGCCTGCGCGCGACCGGGTCCCGCTCCGGCACCTCTGGTGCCGGCCGTGGGGCCGCCGTCCGTGGCCGGCCCGCCCGCCGCCCAGGTTGCCAGCGCCGACAGCGTCAAACCTGATTCGGCGCCAGCCCAGCCGGCGATCACCTCCCCCTCTGATACGACCGTTCCGGTCCTGAGCCGCGACACCGCGAGCGACGCGGCGTTCCTGGACACGCTGCGGACGATGACGGCGGATTCGGTGATCGGCACCCAGCCGCCGGTGCTGGCGGCCGCGCCGCCCGACGCGTCGAGGATCCCGCCGCCGAGCGTGCCGAGCGTGGGCCCCGGCCCGTCCATGCCGAGCCACGGTCCGGCGACCGACGCGGCGCCGACGTGGGACATCGACGTGGACCGCTACGCCTCCAATGAGCGGGTCCAGTACTACATCGACTACTTCCGGGGCCGGGCGCGCGACCACTTCGAGGTGTACCTCGACCGGCTCGGCCGGTGGGAGTCGCTGGTGCGCGCCAAGCTCATCGCCGCGCACATGCCGCAGGACCTCGTGTACCTGGCGGTGATCGAGAGCGGAATGAACCCGATGGCGGTGAGCCGCCGCCGGGCGGTGGGGCTGTGGCAGTTCATGGCCTCGACGGGGCGCCGCTACGGGCTCACGGTGGATTCGTGGGTGGACGAGCGGCGCGACCCGTGGCGCGCGACCGATGCGGCCATCCGGATGCTCTCGGAGCTGAACGACCGCTTCGGGTCGCTCTATCTCGCCGCGGCGGCGTACGACGCAGGCCCCGGCAAGATCGAGCGCGGCCTGAATCGCTACGACTTCGGCGACATGCAGGGCAACGACCTGTTCTTCGCGCTCGCCGACGAGCGGTTCCTGCGGCGCGAGACGCGGGACTACGTGCCGAAGCTGATCGCGGCGGCGATGATCGCGAAGGAGCCCGCGAAGTACGGCTTCGACGACATCGAGCGCTGGGCGCCGCTCCGCTACGACTCCATCGAGGTGGACGACGCGGTGGGGCTCGACGTGGTGGCGCGCCTCGCCGACACGACGACGGATGCGATCCTCGAGCTCAACCCGCAGTTCATCCGGCGGGTGACGCCGCCCAACCGCACCGTCTGGGTGCGCGTGCCCCCGGGCCACGCGGACTCGGCCGCGGCGCGGCTGGCGGTCCTGCCGCCCGAGCACCGGGTCACCTTCGTCGAGCACGTCGTGGCGCGCGGCGAGACGCTGGGGTACATCGCCGCCCGCTATCACGTGAGCGTGGACCTGATCGTGAGCTCGAACCGCGGCGTGAAGCCGCGCAGCCTGACGGTGGGTCGGGTCCTGGTCATCCCGACGTCGGGGATCGCGCCGTCGCGGTGGAGCACGGCGTCCCGCGCCACGCGCACCTCGCGCGGCGGACTGCACCGCACGTCGCCGGTGCTGCTCTCCTCGGTGTCCCGGGTGCCCCGCAAGAGCACCGCCGCGCCGGCCGGGACTTCCAGCGCGACGCGGCGGGTGCACATCGTGCGGAGCGGCGAGAGCCTCTACTCGATCGCGCGTGCGTTCGACGTGCCGCTCGATGCGGTGCTGAAGACCAACGGCCTGACGAAGCACAGCCGCATCCGGCCGGGCCAGGCGATCCGGATCCCGAGCTGACGCGGCGGGCGCGCCTGGCGCTCTACCGCTTCCAGGTGCCCGACCGGCCTCCCGACTTCTCGACCAACCGCACGTCCCCGATGACCATGCCGCGATCGGCGGCCTTCGCCATGTCGTAGACCGCGAGCAGCGCCACGGCGCAGCCCGTGAGCGCTTCCATCTCCACGCCGGTCTTGGCCTCGACCCGCGTCTCGGCGCGCACGCGCACGCCGGGCAGCCTGGGGTCGAGCCGCGCCGTCACCACGACGTGCTCGAGCGGCAGCGGGTGCGCCAGCGGGATCAGGTCCGGCGTGCGCTTGGCGCCCGCCACGCCGGCCAGCTCCGCCACCGCCAGGACGTCGCCCTTGGCGGCGCGATTGGCGCGGACGAGGGCGAAGGCCTCGCGGCTCATCGTGATCGCGCCCTCGGCCACCGCGCGGCGGGCGGTCACCGCCTTGGGCCCCACGTCCACCATGCGGGCGCGACCCCGGCCGTCCACGTGCGACAGCCTGCGGCTCACGCGAGGTGCTCGCCGAGCCGGCGCGTGAGGTCGGCCACGATCAGCTGCGGATTGACGTTGCCGCGCGCCAGCTTCGCCGCGCGCTCGATCTCGCGGATGGCCTGGAGCACGCCCGCCGCCGGCGGATCGCCGGCCCGGCCGGAGTCGGGGTGGCGGAGGCGCTCGGCCAGCCGGTCGCGCAGCAGCTCGGCCGTCGCGGCGAGCGCGGTGCTGAAGTCGCCGCGGCCGCCGTACGGCTTCACGCCGAGGGCGTAGCGCAGCCGGGCCGTGGCGCCGCGCGTGGCGGCATCGAGCAGGGCGCGGGCCGCGGCCTCGGCGTCGCTCCCGCCTCCCGCCTCGGCCAGCGCGTCGCCGATGGAGCCTCCCGCGAGGTCCGCGCGGCGCTTCGCCTCGGCCTCGGAGAGCGGGGGCTGCGGCACCTCGGTGAGGAAACGGACCACCTCCACCGTGCGCAGGCGGCGGACCCGCAGCTGCACGAGGCGAGAGCGGATCGTGGGCAGCAGCGACGCCGGCTCGGCGGCGGTGAGGATGAAGTAGGTGTCGGGCGGCGGCTCCTCGAGGACCTTGAGGAGCGCGTTGGCCGCCTCGGGGCTCGAGGCCTGCGGCACCAGCCGCTCCGCCTCGCCGATCACGAACGCCTTGCGCCTCGCCATCGCGGGCCGCATCTGGGCGCGGCGGTGCAGCACCCGCACCAGCGGCAGGAAGATGCCCGCCATCCCGTCGGGCCGCGGATACAGCGGCTGCTCGCGCCGCGCCTGGACGGCCTGGCCCAGCAGCTCTTCCGCCTCCTCCGCCTGCTTGTCGTCGTCGCCGCGGGGCCGCGCGATCGGGAAGAACCAGTGGACGTCGGGATGCATCAGGCCGGCGGACATCTTGCAGGCGTGGCACGTGCCGCACGGCTCGCCCGGCCCCTGCTCGCAGACGAGGCCCGCCGCGATCCACAGGCCGAGGCGCTGCTTGCCGACGCCCGGGGCGCCCGCCAGCAGGAGCGCGGTCGGCAACCGGCCGGCGCGCATGCTGGTCGCGAGGCGCTCGCGAAGGTCTTCGTGGCCGTAGACGGGATGGAGACTCACGCGCCTAAATACAGTCGTGAGGCGTTGAGAGGGCAAGATGGCAGTCGAGTTGCGAGACGCCAAGTTGCGAGCGGTTGTGAGGGGTCAGTGCACGGAACGAGAACAGGCCCCGCGGAGCGATATCGCCGCCCGGGGCCTCCTCGCTAGCTCGGCTTCACCGCCCGTATCTTCGCCGAGACCACGGCCTTGGTGGCCTCGCGGAGCCACTCGTAGCCGCCGAAGACGCTGGCGTCGCCGTAGCTCCGCTGCTCGACCACCTCGATCTCGCGGAAGCCCGCGGCGCCCATCATCCACAGGTACTCGTCCTTCATCGCCGCGCCGGCCACGCAGCCCACGTACGCCTCGACGGAATGGCGCACGTCGTCCGGGATCGGCGCCGTGAGCACGAGGTCGCTCACCACCATCCGGCCGCCGGGCTTGAGGACCCGGAACGCCTCCGCGAACACGGCTTCCTTGGTGGGCGAGAGGTTGATGACGCAGTTGGAGATGATGACGTCCACCGACGCGTCGGCCACCGGCAGGTGCTCGATCTCGCCCTGCCGGAACTCGACGTTCGTGGCCCCGACCTTGACCGCGTTCTCGCGCGCCCGCTCGACCATCTCGGCCGTCATGTCCACGCCGATGACGCGGCCCGTTGGGCCGGCCTCGTGCGCGGCCAGGAAGGCGTCCATCCCCGCACCGGAGCCCAGGTCCAGCACCACGTCGCCGGGCTTCACCGCGGCGTGCGCCAGCGGGTTGCCGCAGCCCAGGCCGAGGTTCGCGCCCGCCGGGATCTCGGCGAGCTCCTCGGAGGAGTAGCCGACGTACTCGGCGATCTTCCGCCCCGCCTCACCCTCGCCGCCGCCGCAGCAGCTCGGCCCGCATCCGCAGCCGGCCGAGCCCTTCGCGATCTCGCCGTACTTGGAGCGGACGACGGAGCGGATGTCAGGTGAGTCAGTCATGCACGGCCCCGGTGAGGTCTATCGTCATATTACGATTAAGTGTCCTGTGTGTCAAGAAGCGAGATGAACGGAGCCAGTGGAGTTCCCAGACGCCAAGTTGCCGGTGGTTGCCAGCTGCCGGTGAACGGGGGCCAGACCAGTTGCCAGTGCGGGCGTCTGGACTGGCCCCTCACGACTCGCTTCTTGTAACCACTGGCAAGTTGGCGTCTGGCAGCTGACCTGCCCACCGCAATCCGAGAACTAGTAACTCTCCGATGTAATGACCGTCTTCCCCCTGAACGCCCGGTAGATGAGGATCGTGTAGATCAGCACCAGCGGCATCCCCACGAGCGCGATGATCAGCATCGTGGTCAGCGTGCGCGGCGTGGACGAGGCGTTGTAGATGGTCAGGCTGGCGGCCAGGTCCGGCCGGACCGGGACCAGGCGCGGGTACAGGCCCTCGGCGGCCAGCGCGATGATGCTGACCGTGGCCGCCGCGGACGCGACGAACGCGCGGCCGAAGCGGGAGGCGCGGACGGCGATCGGGCCACCGATGCAGCTCGCCAGCAGCAGCGCGAAGAAGATCCAGGTCAGCGGGTTCGAGAACCAGCGCTCGAACAGGTAGGGCGAGACGGCGTACGCGGATGCGGTCGAGACCGCGTAGAGGCCGATGAACAGGGTCCAGGCGACGGAGGCGGTGCGCCGCATGCGCTCCTGGAGCGCGCCCTCGCACTTGAGGGCCAGGTAGGTCGCGCCGTGGAGCACGAACATCGCGAGCCCCAGCACCCCGATGAGCAGGGCGAACGGGTTCAGGAGCCCCAGGAGCGTGGTGCTCACGCCCGTGGCGTCCATCTCCAGGCCGCGGAGCACGTTGCCCACCGCGACGCCATAGAGCAGCGCGGGCACCGCGCTGCCGACGCCGAAGGCGATCTCCCAGGCGCGGCGCCACCCCTGCGACTCCACCTTGGCGCGGAACTCGAAGGAGACGGCGCGGAGGATCAGCGCGACCAAGAGCAGCATGAAGGCGAGGTAGAAGCCGCTGAAGACGCTGGCGTACACCGGCGGGAACGCCGCGAACAGCGCGCCGCCGCCGGTCAGGAGCCACACCTCGTTCCCGTCCCACACGGGGCCGATGGCGTTCATCATCACGCGGCGCTCGCGCTCGTCGCGCGTGAAGAGGTGCAGCACGCCGGTGCCGAGGTCGAAGCCGTCGAGGATCGCGTAGCCGGCGATCAGCACGCCGACCAGCAGGAACCAGATGGTATTGAGGTCCATGGGGTCGTCCCTCCGGGTCGCCGGTTACGCCTGGGCCGTCACGGGCGCGGGCGGTCCGTGCCGGATCTCGCGCACGAGCAGGTACACGTACAGGCAACCCAGGAGCAGGTACAGGAGACCGAAGAGGATCAGCGAGAAGAGCACGTCGCCGGCGGGCACGCTCGTCGAGACGGCGTCGCTGGTCCTGAGCAGGCCGTAGACGATCCACGGCTGGCGGCCCACTTCCGCCGCCATCCACCCGAGCTGGCACGCGGCCAGCGGCAGCGGGATGGAGACGATGAGCAGCATCAGGAAGCGGCGCCCCTCGTACAAGCGGCCGCGCCGCAGCTGCCACGTGCCCCAGGCCATCGCCGCGATGAAGTACAGCCCCAGGACCACCATGTTGTGGAACGAGACGAACGTCAGCCACAGCGGCGGCCGGTTCTCGGGCGGGAAGTCCGTGATGCCGCGGATGGGCGCGTTGATGTCGCCGAAGGCCATCCAGCTCAGCACGCCGCGGATCTCGACCTTCGCCTTCAGCTGCGGCGGCGGCGTCACGGGATACGCGAACAGCACCATCGGCGCCGCCGACTGGCTCGAGTAGAGCCCTTCGATGGCGGCGAACTTCTCGGGCTGCGTGTGCGCGACCTGCCGCGCGTGGATGTGGCCGAAGGGAAACAGCTCCAGGATCGACACCACGAGGCCGAACACGATCGCGAGCCGCAGCGCGGCGCGGGCGAGGCCGTCTTCCTTGTCCTTCCGCAGCAGGTAGGCCGCCACGCCCGCCACCAGGAACGCGCCGGCGATGAGCGCGGCGTCCACGGTGTGGAAGAAGCGCGGGAGGGTGGACGGGTTGAACACCGCCGCCGAGAAGCTCGTGAGCTCGGCGCGGCCGTTCTCGACCACGTACCCCGCCGGCGTCTGCTGCCACGAGTTGGCCACGAGGATCCAGAACGCCGAGACCGTCGAGCCCACGGCCACCATCAGGATCGAGAACCAGTGGGCGCCCTTGGAGACCCGCCCGCGGCCGAACAGGTACAGGCCCAGGAAGCCGGACTCCAGGAAGAACGCGAGCACTCCTTCGGCCGCCAGCGGCGCGCCGAAGATGTCGCCGACGAACTTCGAGTAGACCGCCCAGTTCGTGCCGAACTGGAACTCCATCACGATGCCGGTCGCGACGCCGACCGCGAAGGTCAGCGCGAGGATCTTGCTGAAGAACCTGCCCATCCGCACCCACGTCGGGTCGTTCCTGCGCCATCCCCGCCACTCGATCATCACGAGCAGCCAAGCCAGGCCGATCGTCAGGGGAGGGAACAAGAAGTGGAAACCGATCGTGAGGGCGAATTGGATGCGTGACAGCAGTACCACGTTCATGCCGTCAGGTCTCCAAAGGGGTGAACGACCTATGGTTACGCGGCCGTGGAGCGCAACTAATATGCCCTCCGGCGGGGTGGCCGGAAGAACGGCCGACGCAAATTGCGAGTGGATTTGTCGGGAGGGGGCAGAGGAAAGCGGAGGCCGTGAGTATGTTGTGGCGTGCCTGAGCCGACTCCTGGGGCGGAATCCGCCTCCGGCGAAGCGTCTTCCGGGCCTGGCCCCGGACCCGGCGATCTGCCACCCGACGTGATCGTCGGGGACGAGCGGCCGTCCCTTCCGGCTCGCCTCCGGCGCCTTCTGATCGGAGGCCCCAAGGACCTCCAGGACCGGCGTCTCTTCCACCGGTTGTCGCTCATTCCCTTCCTGGCCTGGGTCGGCCTGGGCGCCGACGGGCTGTCGTCGTCGTCGTACGGTCCGCAGGAGGCGTTCCTCGCCCTCGGCCAGCATACCTATCTCGCCGTCGGCCTGGCGCTGGCCACGGCCACCACGGTCATCATCATCGCCTGGGGCTACAGCCACATCATCGAGCAGTTCCCGAGCGGCGGCGGCGGGTACGTGGTGGCGACCAAGCTGCTCGGTGAGAACGCGGGAGTCGTCTCCGGCAACGCGCTCGTCGTGGACTACGTGCTCACCATCACCGTGTCCATCGCGGCCGCGGGCGACGCGTTGTTCAGCTTCCTGCCGATCCACTGGCAGCCGGTGAAGCTGGCGGCCGAGATGCTCATCATCATCGGCCTGACCACGCTCAACATCCGTGGGGTCAAGGAATCCGTGCTGGCCCTCACGCCCATCTTCATCCTGTTCCTCGTCACGCACGTCTGGCTGATCGGGTACGGCATCGCGGCGCACGCGGCGCAGCTGCCGGCCGTCTCCCGGACGGTCAGCGGCGGCTTTCACTCGGGCCTGAGCACCCTGGGCATCGGCGGGATGCTCCTGCTGTTCGTTCGCGCCTACTCGCTGGGCGGCGGGACCTATACGGGCATCGAGGCCGTTTCGAACGGGCTCCCGATCATGCGCGAGCCGAAGGTGCACACGGGCAAGCGCACGATGTTCTACATGGCGGCGTCCCTGTCCGCCGTCGCGGCCGGCCTGCTGGTCTGCTACCTGTTGTGGGGCGTGGGCTACGTGCCGGGCAAGACGTACAACGCGGTCCTCGTCGAGCGGGTCGCCGCGGGTTTCCCCCTCGCGAGCACGCTCGTCGTGCTCACCCTGTTCGCCGAGGGCGCGCTCCTGGTGGTGGCCGCCCAGGCGGGGTTCACCGACGGCCCGCGCGTGCTGGCCAACATGGCGGTGGATTCCTGGGTGCCGCATCGCTTCGCGGGCCTCTCCGAGCGGCTGACCACGCAGAACGGCGTCGTGCTGATGGGCGCCGCGTCGCTGGCGGCGCTGCTCTACACCCGCGGTGACGTCGGCGTCCTGGTGCTGATGTACAGCATCAACGTGTTCATCACGTTCTCGCTCTCGATGTTCGCGATGATGCGGTTCTGGCTGCGCCAGCGCCGCCAGGCCGTGCCGCTCCCCTGGCTCAAGCGCACCCTCACCTTCGCGCTGGGCTTCGTGCTGTGCGTGACCATCCTCGCGATCGCCGTGATCGAGCGGTTCTCCCAGGGCGGCTGGGTGACGCTCTCGGTGACCAGCGCGCTGGTGGCGCTGTGCTTCGTGATCCGCAAGCACTACCGGACCACCCAGGCCAAGCTGGCCACGCTGTACGACGAGCTGAAGACGCTGCCGCCCGACACGACCGTGGTGCCGCGCGCGCTGGACCCCAAGGCGCCGACGGCGGCGGTGCTGGTGGCGGGCTACGGCGGCCTGGGCATCCACACCACACTCAACATCTTCCGGTTCTTCCCGAGCTACTTCAAGAACCTGGTGTTCCTGTCGGTGGGTGTCGTGGACTCGGCGGGGTTCAAGGGCGAAGCGGCGATCGGAGACCTCAGGGAGAAGACCGCCGAGCAGTTGAACCAGTACCTCGAGCTGGCCCGGCGGATCGGGATGCCGGCCACGACGCGCCTGGGGCTCGGCACCGATGCGGTGGACGCGGGCGAGAAGCTGTGCCTGGAGGTGGCGAAGGAGTTCCCGCGAGTCACGTTCTTCGCCGGGAAGGTGATCTTCCAGCGCGAAGCGTGGTACCAGCACCTGCTCCACAACGAAACGGCCGCCGCCATCCAGAAACGCCTGCAGTGGGCCGGCAAGCCGGTCGTGATCATCCCGGCGCGGGTGCACTGAGGCAGCCGCACAGGCGCACAGAGGCACAGAGGCACAGAGGCACCGTGAGGCGGCGGGGACCGGCGCTCGCACGCGGCTGAGGCGGCCTAGTAGACGCGGCCTCCCAGCGGCACCTCACGCTCGACCGCGAGCAGGACCACCCGGCCGGCCTCGTCCGGCAGGCCGAGGACGAGCACCTCCGACTCGAAGCCGGCGATGCGGCGCACGCCGAGATTCACGGCGCACACCACGAGCCGGCCGACCAGCGCGCCGGGCGTGTAGAGGTCAGTGATCTGCGCGCTCGAGCCCCGGATGCCGAGCGGCCCGAGGTCGAGTGAGAGCTTGTAGGCCGGCTTGCGGGCCCCGGCGAGCGGCTCGGCCGAGAGGATGCGCGCGACCCTGAGGTCGAGCGCGCCGAACGCCTCGAGGCCGGTCAAGTCTCAGTTCCGCACCAGCAGCGCGGCGACGCTCGAGCGGATGGCGGGCCGGCTCTCGAGCCGGAAGCCCGCGCGCTCGGCCAGCGCCAGGGTCTCGGCGAAGCCGGCGTCGTTCACGTGCCCGCGGGGCTCCGCGATCAGGAGCCGGCCGCCGGGCTTCACGGCCTGCGCCACCTCGGCGAGGAAGCGGCCGGCGTCGGGCACCTCGTGCACCATCGCGAAGGCGAGCGCGAAGTCGGCGCGGCGGGCCAGGTCCGTCACGCCCATCCCCGTCTCGCCCGCGAGCCGGGCGTCCACGCGGTCCGCGAGGCCGCGCCTCGCGGCGCGGCGCCGGAGCGCGGCGAGCATCCGCTCCTGCACGTCCACCGCGACGACGCGCCCCTTCGGCCCCACGAGCCGCGCCAGCTCGAGCGTGAAATAGCCCATTCCGGGGCCGGGCTCGAGCACGACCATCCCCTCCGAGACGAACGGAGCGAGAATGGCGTGCGGATTCTGCCAGAGTTTGCGGAGGGGGCTGGCCAGGAAGTAACCCATCCACCACGGACAGACACGGTGGCCCAGATGGCTCATATGGTACCTCGAACTCCCGAGGAGGGACTCGAACCCCCGACCCGCCGGTTAACAGCCGGCTGCTCTACCAACTGAGCTACTCGGGACCGCGCGCGAATCGTAGAGGGGAAGGGCGGCGCCGTCAACCGACAGCCGGCCCGGGCAGGGGGCCGCGCGCGCCTGCGGCGGGGCGGAGACGAGATCGCCGCGATGGCGCGCGCGCCGGGACCCCACGTGTCAGGAGCGAGGTCCCGGCAATGGCCGCACGAACCCGAGAGAAGCCGCCCTCAAAGGTGGTAGCGGAGGGCCCCATAGACGGCCCGTGGTTCCCCCGGCGTGATGAGGCCTCCGGCCTCGAGTTCGCGATAGGCGAGGTCGAAGACGTTGCGGACGCCCACCTGCAGCGACGCCGCGGCCCCCAGGCGCAGCACGCCGGTGACGCTGAACAGCGTCCAGGAGGGCAAGACGACCCCAGGCTCGTCGAACGGGCTGTACGGACCCATCGCGTTCATCGTCAGGCGCAGGGTCCAGCGCGCCGCCGGGGGCGCGATTTCGGCGGTGGCGAAGCCCACGTACCTGGCCGTATTGAAGACGCGCAGCCCGTTCAGGTCGGCCACCGAGCTGCCACCGTCCACGCTGTCCACCTCCGTGTACGTGTCGGTGGTGTACCGGGCATCCTGGAACGTCCAGTCGCCGCTCAGCCGCAGGGCCGGCGTCACACGCATCGCAACTTCGACCTCGACGCCCTGGCGCCGGCTCGCTCCGCCGTTTTCATCTTCCAGCGTGACCGGATTGAGCGTCTGGTCGTTGCTCACGTCGTCGCGGAACAGGGCCACGCTGCCCGAGACCACGCCGGACGTCAGCTTCAGGCCGGTCTCGTAGGCCCACATGGTGATATAGGGCAGGGTCGGATCCTCGATTACGCCGTCACTCTGCCGGAACCCTCTCGAGATGTTCCCGTAGAGGTCGAGGCCCAGGGGCAGCCGATACAGCAGGCCGAACTTCGGAGCGAAGATGGACTTGCTGGCCTTGACCACGGGCTGCGCAATCGTCCCCATGCCCGGGCCCAGGCTGCTGTCGGGCGTGTCGCTTGTGGATTGGTGATCGAACCGCACGCCCAGCGTCGCGCGGAGGTGCCTGGTGATGTCCTCGCTCGCCTGGGCGAACAGCGAGGCCTCTCCCTGCACCGCCGGCGCGATGAGGGCGTTGGCGTCGGTGCGCACGGCGTTGGTCGTATTCCAGTTCTGGTACGATGAATGGGCCCAGTCGTACGCCGTCCCCAGCGTGATCTCGCCACGGGGCAGCGCCCAGGTGAGAGCGCTCGTCAGGCCGGCCCCCAGACGCCGGTCGTCCTCCTCCGTCTGGCCTCCTCCGCCCTCGAACGTGCCCGGCTCAGCCGGGATGGTGAGCAGCAGCTTCCAGCTTCCCTGGGTCGCATAGGCTGTGGTCCGCCACGCGAGCGACGGGCCGAGAATGACGCGGAGGCTTAGGCGCTCCTGGCCGCGCAGCTTCCAGCCGTGGTCGGTCGAGTTCGTCACGACGTTGTAGTCGCGGGCCGTGAACTGACTGTCGTCGAGGAACCCGGGCGAGTGCCACTGGGTGGCGTACAACTCCACCCCGCCGTCAATGGTCGTCGTCGGACTGAACTGGTGCACGACCCGGGTATGTCCCTGGAGGATGTCGTAGCTGCTGTGCGCCCGCCAGCCATCCTCATGGACGGCACGCAGTCCGAGCACACCGTGCGTCGTGTCGTTGCCGAACCCGCCGAGCAGCCCACCTTCCCCCCGACCGTACGACGCCGGATCAAGCCACACATCCGTGCCCTTCATCTGCTCGATCGTGCGGATGTTGACGATGCCCGAGAAGGCGAAGTTGCCATAGACAGCGCTGGTCGGTCCCTTGATCACGTCAACCGACTGGATGGCTTCGGGGAACAGGATGTTCCAGTCGTCGTAGCCCTCCGCGTGGCCGTTCACGGACTCGTTGAGGGGCACGCCGTCCACCCACGTTGCGATGTCCGTGGAGTGATCCGAGCTGTAGCCCCGTACCGACGCGTCCGAGGCGAAGCCCGGGCCTTGCCCCTGGTCGTGGACCTCGACGCCCGCCGTCTGGCGGATCAGGTCATAGGAGTCGAACGCGGGCGTCTGCTGAATGGCGGCCTGGGTGACGTGCACCGACGTGGCCGGCTGCTGGGGAAGGGTGGGAGCGGCCGTGACGGTCACCGGTACCAGCCTGATCGGCGGGCGGGTCAGGGTGTCGTTCCGGGTTCTGCCGGTATCGCGGGCGGCCGGCAGCTGCGCGACGACGGTCGCGGGCAGCGCGGCGAGCGCCAAGCCGAGGATCAGCCAACGCATGGGTACTCCGCTCGAGGGCCGCCGGACGCGTGTCCGGACAGCCGGTTGTCAGGTCAGGGGCGATGTGCGACTAGCTGACGAGCGGGAGCGGCGGACCGAGCGGGAGAGGTTGAAGGTAACGGCGGCGGGAGCGAACGGGATGGCTGGCGACCTGCTCCGGCCGCACGACGCGCGCCGCAGCGATGACCGGACCGAGGGTCCCGGCGGTCAGCGGGAGCGGCGCGACGACCGCGCAGGCGCAGCAGGCGAGGCACGGCGCGCAGCACTGCCCGCAGTGATGGTGGCACGGCATCGGCGAGCCGGCGTGACCGGCCATGGCCATGTCGGGCATGGCCGACGCTTCCTGCCGCGCCGCCTGCTGGGCGGCGAGCACGCCACCCTTCATCATCAGCGGTCTCCCAACGAAGGAGACCCCGACGGCGACGGTCACCAGCAGCCGGAGGCCGCGGTCGAACCATCCTGCGGTGCGCATTGAGGAACGGAAAAGTCCCCATTCGAGGGGACTACGTCAAGCGGCAACTCCCGAGTGTCAGCGGGTCAGGCTTGCAGCGAGAACAGGTCGATCTGCGGCGGCTCGAAGGGCAGGCCGGAGGCCTGAAGGACGGCCTCGACCCAGCCGGGGCGGTCGGACGCGTCGAGGCGGTGCACGGGCACCTGGAACGCCTCGATCAGGGCGTCGATGCCCTTGTCGATCTCGAGCTGGAAGTCGCGGCTCACCGCGCGCGTGCCGTCGAACGACGGCGGCTGCAGGACGGGGACCTTGAAGAGTGCCGTGTAGGTGGGCACCCAGGCCTGCACGAGGGCGTCGTACTGGGGCTGGCGGCCGGCCCGGTGCACCAGGTAGGCGTAGTTGTCGAGCACCGAGCGGTCGCAGATCACGGCGTCGTTCCGCGCGGCGGAGGCGAGCTCCTCGGCGATCTGGCTGTGGAGGATCCAGGCCTGGGCCTCGAGCGTCGTGCCCTCGTTGATGGGCAGCGGGCAGTTGCGCGCGACTTCCTTGACGATGTCCACGCCCAGGTCGAGCCGCTTCAGGCGCGAGGCGAGGTCGAAGCACAGCGTGGTCTTGCCCACGCCGTGCGAGCCGATGAAGGCGATCTTCACGCTTACTTCCGGAAGATCGAGTAGGCGAGGAGGATCGTGTTCACGATCGCGAGCAGCAGGCCGAAGTCCTCGCGCGTGAAGGTGGCCCGACCCATCACCAGCTGGTCGCCCGAGCGCACGCCCAGCTCGCGCAGCGTCGATTGCGCGATGGCCTTCGGGTCGAGCGAGACGCGCACCGCCTGGCCGCCGCGGATCAGCTGCAGCTTGTTGTTCGCCTGGCGGGTGGGCCCGCCGGCCAGCGCCATCAGGTCGTAGACGGTGAGCGTCGGGTCCACGCTGTAGAGGCCCGGCTTGTACACCTCGCCCAGCACGGCGACGCGGAACAGCGGCGTCAGCGTGAAGAACGGGCGCTGGAAGAGCTGGCTCAGCTCGGTGTTGAGGCGCTCGCGCAGCTGGCTGACGGTGACGTCGCGAACGTTGATGGAGCCGACGAGCGGGAAGAGCAGGTTGTAGTTCTCGTCCACCGGGAAGTCGCCCGAGAGCTCGTCGTGCCCCCAGACCTGGATCTTCACCACGTCCCCCGGCCGGATGGCGAGGGCGGACGTGGTCGTGTCCATGTTCGGCACCTGCGCCGGGATCGGATTCTGCGCGGCGGCGGCGGCAGGGACGGGGCTCGGGCTCGGCGTGGGATTCTGCGCCCACGCGGCCGGGGGGAGGGCTGCGGCGAGGGCGACGGCCGCGGCGGCGGCGAGGGAGGCGCGCGTCATTCGCAGAAGCTAACGGTCGGCGGCGGCGCCGGTCAACGCGGACGCCTCCGGTCCGAGAACCTGTCTCAGGTACCGCGCCGTGACGGACTCGGCGGACGCCGCCACCTCCTCGGGAGCGCCGGCGACCACCACGCGCCCGCCGTCGGCGCCGGCCCCGGGCCCGAGGTCGATGACCCAGTCGGCGCGCTTGATCACGTCGAGGTGGTGCTCGATCACCAGCACGGTGTTGCCGGCGTCCACGAGGCGGTCCAGGACCCCGAGCAGCACGCGCACGTCGTCGAGGTGCAGGCCCGTCGTCGGCTCGTCGAGGATGTAGAGCTTGCGGCCGCGGCGCTTGCCGGCCGCCGCGAGCTCGCGGGCGATCTTGAGCCGCTGCGCCTCGCCGCCCGAGATGGTGGTCGCGGGCTGGCCGAGGCGCAGGTAGCCCAGGCCCACGTCGGCCAGGTGCCAGAGGGCGCGCCCCAGCCGCTCCTGGTGGCGGAAGCGGCGCATCGCCTCGTCCACGGTGAACTGGAGCACGTCGGCGATCGAGTAGCCGCCCAGCCGCACCTCCAGCACCTCGCTGCGGTAGCGGGTGGCGTTGCACGCCTCGCAGGGCACGAACACGTCGGCGAGGAAGACCATCTCGACCTGCACGTGGCCGGCGCCCTCGCACACGTCGCACCGCCCGCCGCCCGACACGTTGAAGGAGAACGTCGCGGGCGAGTAGCGGCGCGAGCGCGCCAGCGGGGCCGCGGCGAACAGCTCGCGGATCTCGTCGAACGCCTTCACGTACGTGACGGGATTGGAGCGCGGCGTGCGGCCGATGGGCGACTGGTTCACGAGCACGGCGCCGTCCAGGGCCTCCAGGCCCGTGATGCGGCGCACGCCGCCCACCACCTCGCCCAGGTGCTCCTTCGCCGTGTGGCGTCCCTCGAAGTGGCGCTCCAGCTGCCGGAACAGCACGTCGTTCACCAGCGTGGACTTGCCCGACCCCGACACGCCGGTGACGACGGTGAGCGTGCCGAGCGGGATCGTGACGGTGAGGTCGTGGAGGTTGTGGGCGGTCGCGCCCTCGACCGTGATCCAGCGCGGGCCCACGCGGCGGCGGGCCGACGGCACGGCGATCCGGCGCTCGCCGGAGAGGTAGCTGGCCGTCAGCGTGTGCGCCCCGAGCAGCTGCTGGAAGCTCCCCTCGAAGACCAGCGAGCCGCCCTTCTCGCCCGCGCCCGGCCCCAGCTCGACGAGCCAGTCGGCGGCGCGCATCGCGGCGGGGTCGTGCTCGACCGCGAGCACCGTATTGCCCTGGTCGGCGAGGCGCCGCAGCAGCGCCAGCAGCCGGTCCGTGTCGCGCGGGTGCAACCCGATGGTGGGCTCGTCCAGCACGTACAGCGTCTCGGTCAGCTTGCCGCCCAGCGCGTTGGCGAGGGAGATGCGCTGCGCTTCCCCGCCCGAGAGCGTGCGCGTCTGGCGGTCCAGCGTGAGGTAGCCGAGACCCACGTCGAGCAGCACGCGGAGCCGCTGGGCCAGCTCCTCGAGCACGAGGCCGGCCACGGAGCGCTCGTACGCCCCGAGCTCCAGCTTCTGCAGCCACTCGGTGAGCCGCTCGGCGGTCATCGCGGCGGCGCCGCCGACCGTCTCGCCCCCGACGAGGACGGCGAGCGCCTCCGGCCGGAGCCGCCGCCCGGCGCACGCCGGGCACTCGCTCGCCATCTGGTACTGCCGCAGGAAGACGCGCACGTACTGCTTGTACCGCTTGCGCTCGAGCCGCTTGAGGAACGGGAAGATGCCGAGGTAGCGGCCCTTGCGGCCGTGCAGGAGCAGGCGCTTCGCGCCCGCCGACAGCTCGCGCCACGGCGCGTCGAACGGGATCTCGTTCTCGCGGCAGGCCTGCCGCAGCATCCGGCGGCGGCCGTCGTAGCGCGGCTTGGTCCAGGGATCGATCGCCCCCTCGGCCAGGCTCCGGCCCGGATCGGGCACGATCAGGTGCTCGTCGTACTCCAGGACGGCGCCGAAGCCGTTGCAGCCGGGGCACGCGCCGCGCGGGTGGTTGAAGGAGAAGAGGGCGGGCGTGAGGACGGGGGCGGCGGCGCCGCAAGCCAGGCAGCGCGGCGACGCGCTGAAGAGCGCCGGCTCGCCGCCCAGCGGCTGCGCGACCGCGAGGCCGTCCCCCTGGGCGAAGGCCGTGCCGAGCGAATCGGCGAGGCGCTCCGCGTTGGCCGCCGTCACGGCGAGGCGGTCCACGACCACGAGCACGCGGGCGGCCTCGCGCAGGTCGAGGCCCGCGGGCAGCTCCTCGAGCCGGTACGGCGTCCCGTCCACGAGCACGCGGACGAACCCCATCGCGACCAGGTTCTCGACCAGCTGCCGGTGCGTGGCGCGCACCACCGGCGGCAGCGGAAAGGCGATGATCCGGTCGCCGCCCGCCGCCACCAGCCGGTCCACGGCCTCCTGCACGGTGTCGGAGCGGACCTCGCCCCCGCAGTTCACGCAGCGCGCGCGGCCGATCCGGGACCAGAGCAGCCGCAGGTAGTCGTAGATCTCGGTGGCGGTGCCGACCGTGGAGCGGCTCGACGTGGTGGGGTTCTTCTGCTCGATGGCGACGGCGGGCGCGATGCCCTCGATGGCGTCCACGGCGGGCCGCGGCATCCGCTCGAGGAACTGCTTGGCGTAGGTGGAGAGCGACTCGATGTACCGGCGCTGGCCCTCGGCGTAGATCGTGTCGAAGGCGAGCGACGACTTCCCCGAGCCCGACGGCCCCGTGAGCACGATCAGGGCGCCGTGCGGCAGGGCGAGGGTGAAGCCCCGGAGGTTGTGCTGGCGGGCGCCGCGGACGACGAGGGATCTCATGGCCCGCGCGAAGGCTACTGGAATGCGCGCAGGATGGCCAGCGGGGCCCGGGGCGCATACCTTAGTCGGCGACATGGCGTCGCTTTTCTCGGCGCGCTTCTTCCGGCGCGGCCTCGAGCTGTTCGCGATCGCCTCCATCCTCGCCCTCGTCGCGCTGCTCATCTACGGCAACAGCTGGCGGGCGTCGGTGATGGCGGTCGAGCACCTCAAGCCCGGCTGGGTCCTGGTGGCGCTCGCCCTGGCGTCCTCGGACTGGTGGGGCGGCGGCATCCGCATCTGGCTGCTCGCGAAGTTCCTGCACCGTGGGGCGCCGCTCGGCGGGATGATCGTGGCGGGCGGCCTCAATACCTGGGGCTCCTACCTCACGCCGTCGCAGACGGGCGGCGGGCCGGTGATGATCTGGGCGATGCGCCGCTACGGCGTGCCCGTGCCCGAGGCCACCATCGCGACGTTCATGAGCTTCGTGGGCACCGTGGTGTTCTTCGCGATCACGGGGCCGCTGGCCATCGTGCTCGGCGCGGGCCGCTCGCTCCGCGCGCACGGCGTGCCGCTCGTGCACCTGACGCTGTACGACGTGTTCAAGGCCAGCGCGTGGGGCTGGGTCGTGGTGGGCGCGCTGCTGCTGTTCGTGCTGGTCTTCCCGGGCCGCGCGCGCTGGGTCGTGCACGCGCTGATGGGCGTGGTGGAGCGGTGGGGCAGCCCGCGCATCTCCGCGTGGGTCACGGGGCTGCGGGGCGGCATCGACCGGATGCAGGAGTGCGTGATCAAGTTCCTCACGCCCGCCGGGTGGCTCTCGATGCTGGGCTGCGTGCTCACGTCGTCGCTGGCGCACGCCAACAAGCTGCTGGCCGCCTGGGTCGTGCTGCGCGCGCTCGGCATCGAGGCGAACATGATGGACGTGCTGCTGGTGCAGATCACGATCGCCTTCCTGCTGTACTTCGCGCCCACGCCGGGCGGGGCCGGCGCGGCCGAGGCCCTGGCCGCCGCGCTGATGCGGACCTACGTCCCGCGCACCCTGCTGCCGGTCTACACCCTGATGTGGCGCTTCACCGTCAGCTACGCGACGGTGATCTTCGGCTCGTTCGTGTTCTTCCGGCTGCTCCACGGCCGGCTCGAGGAGTCTCCGGCCCCCGTCCGGGGCGCCGCCGCGACATGACCGCGGCGTTCCACGAAGAGGAGGCGCTCGGCAAGCCGTACGACGCCACGCTGATGCGGCGCCTGCTCCGCTACCTGCGGCCCTACGCGGGGATGACGCTCGCCGCCATCCTCATGCTGCTCGGCTCGGCGCTCCTCGAGCTGGCGAGCCCGTACCTCACCCAGGTGGCGATCGACCGCGCCATCCCGGCCAAGGACCTGCACCTCATCCTGATGCTCGGGCTGGCGCTCGCGGCCGCCCAGGTGGCCGAGTTCGGGCTCGAGTACGGGCAGACGGTGCTCACGGCCTACATCGGCCAGCGGGTGATGGTGGACCTGCGGCTCGAGATCTTCACCAAGCTGCAGCACCTGCCCATCCCCTTCTACGACCGCAACCCGGTCGGCCGGCTGATGACGCGCGTCACCAGCGACGTCGAGACCCTGAACGACCTGTTCACGGGCGGCGTCGTGGCCCTGTTCGGGGACGTGTTCACGCTGCTCGTGATCATGATCTGGATGCTGGCCGTGGACCTCCGGCTGGCGCTCGTGTCCTTCGCGGTGATCCCGCTCGTCTTCGGGGCCGCGCGGTTGTTCCAGTCCACGGTGCGCCGGGCGTACCGCGACATCCGCGTGAAGCTCGCCCGCATCAACGCGTTCCTGCAGGAGCACCTGACCGGGATGCGCGTGGTGCAGCTGTTCGGGCGCGAGGCGCAGTCCGCGGCGCGCTTCGAGCAGGTGAACCGGGCGCACCTGGTGGCGAACCTGGAGTCCATCGTCGCGTACGCGCTGTTCTTCCCGGCCGTCGAGGTGCTCACGTCGGTGGCGCTGGCGAGCATCCTGCTCTACGGCGGCGGGCGCGTGCTGGGCCACACGCTTACGGTGGGAATCCTGGCCGCCTTCCTCCAGCTGGCGCGGCGGTTCTTCCGGCCGCTGCAGGACCTCTCGGAGAAGTACAACATCGTGCAGTCGGCGATGGCGTCGTCGGAGCGCGTCTTCCGCCTGCTCGACACGCCCGAGACGGTGCGCGACCCCGCGCGCCCGGTCGCGCTGGCGTCGCCGGTGCGGGGCACCGTCGCGTTCGAGCACGTGTGGTTCCGCTATCCGGCCGCCGACGGCAAGCCGCGGGGCGACGACGAGGGCTGGGTGCTGCGCGACGTGTCGTTCGAGGCCCGGCCCGGCGAGACGGTGGCGATCGTGGGGCACACGGGGGCGGGGAAGACGACCATCATCAACCTGCTGCTGCGCTTCTACGACGTCGAGCGCGGCCGCATCACGGTGGACGGCGTGGACGTGCGCGACCTCGCGCAGCGGGACCTGCGCGGGCTGATCGGGCTCGTGCAGCAGGACGTGTTCCTGTTCACCGGCGACCTGTCGCACAACATCCGGCTCGGCGCCGCGCTCCCCGACGCGGCGGTGGAAGCGGCGGCGCGGCGCGTCGGCGCGCACCGCTTCATCGAGCGGCTGCCGGACGGGTACGCGCACCGCCTCGGGGAGCGGGGACAGAACGTCTCCGTGGGCGAGCGCCAGCTCCTGGCGTTCGCCCGGGCGCTGGCCGTGGACCCCGCGATCCTCGTGCTGGACGAGGCCACCAGCTCGGTGGACGCGGAGGCGGAGGAGCGGATCCAGACGGCCATCGCCGAGCTGATGGCCGGGCGCACGAGCCTGGTGATCGCGCACCGGCTCTCGACGGTCCAGCACGCCGACGCGATCCTGGTGCTGCACCACGGGGTGGTCCGCGAGCGCGGCACGCATCGCGAGCTCCTCGCGGCGGGCGGACTGTACGAGCGGCTCTACCAGCTGCAGTTGGGGGCGGGTCTGGCCGACGCGCCGGTGTGATCTGTGTGCTTGCCCCGCCGTAAGGCGACGGCTACAATGTTGCGAATCCTCGGGATCGGGCGGCGGGAATGGCGTTCATCGAGTACGAGGGGCAGCGGTTCCAGCTTCCGGCGGGCGACGTCCTGCTGGGGTCGGATGCCGCGTGCCACCTCCGGCTGACGCGAGCCGGAATCGCGCCCCGCCACGCCATTCTCACCACCGGCCCGGCGCCCGATCTTGCGGTCACGATCCGGCCCGCGGGCGAGGGCCTGGCCGTCCAGGTGAACGGCGTCCGGCTCGGCCCGCTGCCCCAGCCGCTGCTCCACGGCGACAAGATCACCATCGCCGGCATGGACCTGCAGTTCGCCGACGAGCGCAAGAGCGGCAGCACCACGTACATCTCGGCCGTGAAGCCGGACAGCCTGGCGCCCCCGCCGAAGGCGGCGCCGGGCGGGCCCGCCAAGCCGGTGGGCACGACGGGCGGCCGGATCATCTCGCTCACCGACGGGCGCGAGTACCAGGTCGGCGCGGCGCTGCGCTTCGGCCGCGAGGCGGGGGCGGACGTCGTGGTGCCGGGCGGGCAGGTCTCGCGCCGGCACGCCGAGATCGTGGCCTCGCCCAAGGGCTACCTGCTGATCGATACGAGCACGAACGGCACGTTCGTGAACAACGAGAAGGTCCAGAACCAGCGGCTGCTGGCGCGGGCCGACGTGATCAAGATCGCCGACGAGGAGTTCCGCTTCTACGCGGACGCGCCCGTGGCCGCGGCAGCGCCGCCACCGGCGCCCGCGCCCCCGGCCGCGCCTGCCGCGCGCCCGGCGCCGGCCCCGCCGCCCGCCGCGCCCGCCGCCCCGGCGAAGCTGCAGTCCACGGGCTTCTTCGTATCCGGCAAGCGCCCCGCGGTGCCCGATGCCGAGCTGCCGCCGCCGCGGCCCGCGGCCCCGGCCGCTCCGCCGTCTCCGCCCGCCGCCGCGGCGCCGAAGACGCCTGCCGCCCCGGCCGCCCCGGCGCCGAAGGCGCCTGCGCCCGCCGCGGCGCGCGCGTCCGCCGCCGGCGGCCCGCTGGCGAAGTTCCTGGTGCGCTCGGGCCAGCACAAGGGCCAGCGGCTGTACGTGAAAGTGCCGATCGTGAACATCGGCCGCGCCGACTACAACGACATGCAGATCCCCGACGACTCGGTGTCCTCGCAGCACGCGAAACTGACGCGCCGCGAGGGCGTATGGGTCCTGAGCGACCTCGGGTCCACCAACGGCACGCTGGTGGACGGCGAGCGCATCGCCGAGGACACGCCGCTGGCGCCCGGGGCGTTCGTGCGGTTCGGCGACGTGCAGCTCGTCTTCGAGCCGACGGACGACGACGCGGACATGAACGCACCGAAGGCCACGCGCACCATTTCGGCGGTGAAGCTCCAGGATCTGAACAAACCGTCGGGCCCGTCCCGATAATCCTCCACGACGCCGGATACCGCTTGCACATCACCTGCGCCGCGCGGACCGATGTCGGATTGATCCGGTCCGGAAACGAAGACAACTACCTGATGGTTCCCGAGAAGGGGACCTTCATCGTGGCCGACGGCATGGGCGGGCACGCGGCCGGCGAGGTCGCGAGCGAGATGGCGGTGCGGATCATCGCGCAGGACCTCGGCAGCTTCCGCGGCCTCTCGCCCGACGACGCGGCCGCGCGGATGATCCAGGCCATCCGGGACGCGAACGCGGCCATCTACGAGCGCACGCTGAGCGAGCACGACAAGCGCGGGATGGGCACCACCACCACGGCGCTCGTGCTGCACTCCAACCGCTACCTGCTCGGCCAGGTGGGCGACAGCCGCGGCTACCTGCTGCGGGACGGCGTCTTCCACCAGGTCACGAAGGACCACTCGTACGTGCAGGAGC
>Ga0335078_10001134_pt1 | contig 40348 bp, 29 predicted proteins | sample Lox_Sample_32_FD_206711 | JGI IMG/M metagenome (GOLD analysis project Ga0335078, IMG submission 206711) | Soil microbial communities from Loxahatchee National Wildlife Refuge, Florida, United States - Lox_Sample_3.2 | ecosystem: Environmental > Terrestrial > Soil > Wetlands | place: USA... | reverse complement strand
CCGGGGCTCATGATCGCCAGGACGATCGGCTCTGGGCATTTCAGCCCGCTCGTGGTCCCGGAACAGGTGAACGCCGTGCTCGACCGCTTCCTCCGCCTCAGAGTTAGCGGATGACATAGAGCATTTACGAACCCGGCGAGGGCGCCGGGTCGCGCGCTCAAAGCACCCCCGCGGCCGGTTAGGTTCTGATCTTGGTGAAGTGCGGGCGACCGTTCCCGTAGCGGTGGTAGTTCGCCCAGCCGCGCAGGAAGTCATTGACGTCCTGCACGACCTCTTCGACCGGAGCCGCTTGCGCTTGCGGTCCGTGAGCTCACGGATCCGGTCGCGGCCGCGCTGCATCGCCTCGTGTGAGGGCCAGCGGGCGACCGGTTTGAGCGTGAGGCCCATCTCGGCCAGGATCGGCGCCAGCGACGCGAGCGCCGCTTCGGCCTCCCGGCGGTCGTGGCAGAGCACCATCATCCGCGAGCGAATCCAGCTGGGAGAATCCGCTTGGGATGCCCGTGAAGATCACAAAAGACACGGTGCTGTGCGTTTCGCTGGCCGGGACGCCGAGCAATATCGGGACGCGGTTTCACAACTACCTGTATGAGGAGCTCGGTCTCGACTACGTCTACAAGGCGTTCACGACGACCGATCTCGAGGGGGCGATCCGCGGGATCCGTGCACTCGGGATTCGGGGATGCGGGGTCTCGATGCCGTTCAAAGAGGCCTGCATGGAGTACGTCGATCGCATCGACGAATCCGCGGATGCCATTGAGTCGGTCAACACGATCGTGAATACCGACGGGTTTCTGAGCGCGTATAACACCGACTACACCGCCCTACGATCACTCCTTGCCGAGCGCGCGATCTCTGCCGCCGACACGTTCGCGGTCCGCGGCAGCGGCGGCATGGCGAAGGCCGTGGTCGCAGCGCTTCGAGACTCCGGCTTCGGTGGCGGAAGCGTGATTGCACGCAACCAGCAAACAGGCCACGCGCTGGCCGCGGAGTACGGATACGACTGGCGGCCGGCGCTGCACGGAAGCCAACCGCGGCTGCTGATCAATGCCACGCCCATCGGGATGGCCGACGGACCAGCTGCGGCTGAGCTGCCGTTCCCCACCCAGGCAGTGGAGGCAGCCGACACAGTCCTCGACGTGGTGGCGGTGCCGGTGCTCACACCGCTCGTTCGCCTGGCCCGGTCCCTCAACAAGACGGTGATCACGGGCGCCGAGGTCATCAGCCTCCAGGCGCTGGAGCAGTTCGCTCTCTACACCGGCGCGCGGCCGACGGACGAACAGGCCCGGCGGGCCTCGGCATTCTCACTCGCACAGAACCACGGAGCCCGATAGGCACCGGGTCACGCTCGAACGTTCCGCAGCCGTCGCGGCCGGGTGGCGATCCAGAGGCGTTCCTCGCCGGGGTGCCGTGGGCTTCTCTCCGCGCAAGGCGAATCTCGTGCTGTACCTCGTCGGCGGTGTCGCCGAGCGGTATCCAGCGCTGCTGGAGCGGCTTGGACCGCATAGGACGGGCGAAGGCTGCCTCTATCTGAAGCGCCTCGAGGACGTCGACCGCGGGGTGCTGCGCGAGCTCGTCGAACGCACACTGCGCGTGCACCGCGGTGCCGATCGGGCGAGCGCGAGGTCCTGACGGCGAGATCGAATACAGCGATCCCGAGTTCGAGCTGTCGATCCGTGCGTCCTCGTCTGTCACGTTTACTGCTCGGCGCTTGTCATGGGAGTAGTGACCACGACAACTGGAGGAACACAATGCTGGAGAAGGTCTTCTACACGAGCGTGCTCGTCAGCGACCAGGACAAGGCGCTCGACTTCTACACGAACGTCCTCGGGATGGAGAAGCGGGTTGAGAATCCGACGCCCGACGGGCCGCGGTTTCTGACCGTCGGCGTCAAGGGGGATGACTTCCAGCTGGTTCTCTGGCCCGGGACACCGGGGCAGGCGGAGCTGGCGATGGGACGTCCGCCGGCGTCGATTACGATCGAGACCGACGATTGCCGGCAGACGGTCGAGGAGCTGAAGTCGCGCGGCGTTGAGTTCGTGTCGGACGTGCTCGAGTTCCCTTGGGGGCACGTCGCGCAGTTTCAGGACCCCGACGGCAACCGGCTACAGGTACGAGAGGGGCGCTAGCCCTCAGAGCGGAAACGGCTTGGCGTCTCGGTCGCGGCCGGCGCCACGGGTTGCGCGCGTGTCCGCGGTCGCTCAGCGATCACGTGAATCGCCGCCCGCCCGGGCGCAAAGGTCGTCGGGTTGGGGCCGATCTCGGTCGTGGCGTAGCCCGTCGCGGCGTCAACGGTGACGTTGCTGATCGTCGCGGCCAGAAACCCGCACATGAGCGTCAATAGCGCCATGTAGAAAGCGCTCAGCCCCAGCGCGGAGTGCGAGGGCAGTGGTCGGTAGTCGACGCTTTCGAACGTGATGGGGTCAACTGGAATGATCAGCGGGTCTGTCGCCTTGCGGGGGCTGCGGCTCGCCGGGCCGGTCCGAGTTCGCCGCAGCGCTCGGAGCGCATATTTTGCCGTGGCGTGAGCCGGCGATCGAGGTCGTCTTGAGGACAGCCCGCAGACAGCGGTCATCGTCGATCTTGAAGCTCAGAATCTCGTGCGCCTGACCAGCCGCTCGAGTTCGTCGAGGCACCCGTGCCAGCCCTCGTGCTGGGCGTCGCGGCGCTCGCGGGTCGAGATGCCGCTGTTGACCATCCGCACCGTGGTCGAGCCGGCGGACTCTGCGAAGGTGAGCTCGACCAGCTGCTGGTTGGAGGGATCGTCGTCGAAGGTCCAGGTCATCACCAGCCGCTGCGGCCGGTCGATCAGCGTGTACTCGCCCTGCGCTTCGACCTGGCTTCCGTCGGGCTTCCGCATGACGACCCGGACGATGCCGCCGACGCGGAGGTCGACCTCGGCCACCGGCGTGTCCCAGTCGGGGTCGCAGTGAAACCAGCGCCGCATCACCTCGGGGCTGGTCCAGGCGTCGAACACCTGCTCGGCGGGGCCTGGAAAGGTCCGCTCGATCCGGACCACGTGGCCGGACTGCTCGGTCACGCTCCCTGCCTCCCTTCCTCCAGGTACTCGCCGACGACGTCGAACAGTCGCTCCCACCGGAGCCGCTGGCTTTCGATCCAGCCGGACGCCTCGGCAAGCGCCTCCGGCCGGAGCGCGAGGCGGTGGGTCCGGCCGTCGATCACGCGGCTCACCACCCCTGCCTCCTCGAGCATTCGCAAGTGGCGTGAGATCGTCGGCTTCGAGACCGCCAAGCCGCGCGTCGCGTCGCCGACGGTCGCCGGCCCCAGGCTGAGGCGCTCGACGATCTCGCGCCGGAGGGGATGGGCGAGGGCTCCGAACACATTATTAGCCATTTTGCTAACTATATAGGCCGCAACCGCAGCCCAACGAGCACCCAGCCGATGTCAAGCACAGGACCGCAACTCGCGAGGGATGGGACTCCGCGCGCGCCGCGCTGCTGGTGCCGCCTGGCGGAATGGAGCTACCGGTGAGGCGTGACATGGCAGGAGCGCTGAGCGGCTCGCTGGCCGGGGATCCGCGGGCGGAGCGGCCCGAGCTTGTGGCCCCGCGCCGCGAGTCTGGCCACCGCTGTCGTGCTCGTGGCGCTCACAGTCGGAATCGTCATCTCGCCTCACGAGATCCCGCGGCTGGTGGTTCCCGGGGCACACGCACCGATGCACGCGATGAACACGATGGCCTAGGAGGAGCAACGATGACCAACCACACGATCGGAACGCGAGAGGAGTGGCTCGCCGCCCGCCGCGAACTGCTCGACGCCGAGAAGGAATACATGCGAAAGGGCGACGAACTCGCCCGCCGGCGCCGGGAGCTGTCCTGGGTGCCGGTCGAGAAGGAGTACGTGTTCGAGACCGACAGCGGAACGAGGACGCTGGCCGAGCTCTTCGACGGCCGCTCGCAACTGCTCGTCTACCACTTCATGTTCGGCTACGGGGACCGGGTCGACGAGCGGAACCCGGGCTGCGTCGGCTGCTCGTTCGTCGCCGACCACTTCGACGCCGCCGTCCCCCACCTGGGCGGCCACGACGTGACGCTCGTGGCCGAGTCGATCGCCCCGCTCGAGGACCTGCGCCGGTACAAGGAGCGGATGGGCTGGCGATTCCCGTGGGTGTCATCCCTCGGCGGCGATTTCAAGTACGACTTCGGCGCCGCCTTCACCGAGGAACAGCAGCGAACCGGCGCCGAGTACAACTTCCGGCACACCGACGATCCCGGACAGCAGGCGCCGGGCATGAGCGCCTTCGCGCTCGAGGCGGGGGTCGTGTACCACACATACTCCACGTACGCACGCGGGGTCGAGCAGCTGATGGGGACCTACCGCTACCTCGACATCGCGCCGCGGGGACGCAACGAGAAGGCACCCGCCGACTGGTGGCGCCGCCACGACGAGTACGAACCGGCCACCCCCGGCGCGATGTGAAGCCGGGTCGAGTGTGCGCACCCACATCGGTCTGGTGATCGCGCCGAGTCGCGTAGTTTTTACTTATGCGATCGTAACCCCGGCGCGTCGGGCCCTGCGGTAGGCTCGGTACGTTGCAAACCAACGTTGCGGGCAACTCGCCAGGGCTTATGTCGTCGGAGTATGAGGACAAGTTGCGCCGTCTGCTCGACGTGGGCAGAGCCCTCGTGGGTGAGCTTGACCCAGAAGCCGTCCTCCACCGGATCCTCGAGGAAGCGCGCGAGCTCACCGGCGCCCGCTTTGCCGCCGTCGGCGTCCTCGACAAGACGCGGTCGGAGCTCGGACGCTTCCTCACCGCGGGCATCGACGAGTCCACCGAGCGAGCGATCGGCGACCTGCCTCGCGGCCGGGGAGTGCTCGGCGTTTTGATCGAGGACCCACGGCCGTTGCGGCTGACCGACGTGGGCGGGCACCCGCGCAGCTACGGGTTTCCCGTCGGCCATCCGGAGATGCACAGCTTCCTGGGCGTGCCGATCATCCTGCGAGGGGAGGCTTGGGGCAACCTCTATCTGACCGAAAAGGAGGGCGGCGGAGAGTTCACCGAAGAGGACGAGGAGGCGGCCGTCGTCCTCGCCCAATGGGCGGCGACGGCGATCGACAATGCCCGGCTGTACGAGGACACCGAGCGACGCCGCCACCTGCTCGAGCGCGCCGTGACGTCGCTCGAGGCGGCCCGCGACATCACCGACGCGATCACCAGCGCGTCGGACCTCGACCGGATCCTCGAGCTGATCGTCAAGCGCGGCCGCGCGCTCGTCGACGCGCGGTCGCTCCTGATCCTGCTGCGCGAAGGCGACGACCTGGTGGTGGCCGCCAGTGCCGGCCACGCGCGCGGCGCTCGCGGGCATCGACTCCCCGTGGCGCGGTCGACGTCGGGTCAGGTCCTCCAGCGGGGTCGTCCGGAGCGGATCGGCGACGTCGGAGCGCGCCTGCGAATCGGTCCCGATGAGCTCGGGGTGCGCGAGGCCCGGACCGCGCTGCTCGTTCCGGTCATCCACCGCGGGACCGGTCTCGGCGTGCTGGCGGCGTTCGATCGCGGCCCCGAGCGAGAGCCGTTCACCGAGGAGGACGAGCAGCTTTTGCGAAGCTTCGCCAACTCGGCGGCAAACGCCGTCGCGCTGAACCGAAGCGTCGAGGCGGACCGTCTGCGCAGCGCGATCGCGGGGGCGGACGAGGAACGCAAGCGCTGGGCCCGCGAGCTGCACGACCAGACGCTGCAGTCGCTGGGCGGCCTGCGGGTGTCGCTGGCCTCGAGCCTGGGTGGAGACGATGCCGCCGCCAAGGATGAGCGGATTCGCCAGGCGATCGAGGACATCGAGCTCGAGATCTCGAACCTCCGGCGCATCATCAGCGACCTGCGCCCCTCGTTGCTTGACGACCTCGGACTCGTTCCGGCGATCGATGCAATGCTCGAGCGCTGGCGCGAGGCTGGGCTCGAGGTCACCAGCGAGATCGTGCTCGCCCCGAAGTCCACTGAGGCGGAGCTCGATCCGCAGCTCGAGACCACCGCCTACCGAGTCGTCCAGGAGGCGGTCACGAACGTCGCCAAGCATGCGCAAGCGAAGTCCGTGCGGGTCTCGCTCGCGTTCGCGGGCGATGAGCTCGTGATCGAGGTTCAGGATGACGGCGTCGGCTTCGACCCGAGTGAGCGGACCAGTGGCTTCGGGCTTGCCGGCATGCGCGAGCGGGTCTATCTCGCGGGCGGCTCGCTCGACATCCACGCGGCCGATCCCGGGACCTTGCTGCGCGTCCGGATGCCCGCTCGCCAACCGCTCGTCACATCACACCTTTCGGTCGCCAATCGGGGGGCGACGTAGCACGGTCCGAGCAGCGCGCGCCCCCCGCGGGCTGGGCAACGCGGCCCCTCGCGCCCCGCCGGCGAACACTGCGTAGTTTTCCGCATGGCCGGTGTGGGGGCCGCCGGATGAGGGGCCCGTCGCGGTCACGGAGACTGCGCATATGAGCCAGGCCACCAGTTCGATCCTCTGAGGGATCGCACGAAGGAGGAGGATCCATGTCTGAAGCAGTGATTGTCGACGCCATCCGGACGCCCATCGGCCGCGCGGTCAAGGGAACGCTTCGGGACATCCGGGCCGACGACCTCGCCGCGATCCCGCTGCGCGCGCTCGTCGACCGCAATCCCGAAGTCGACTTCAGCGAGACCGTCGACGTGATGATGGGTTGTGGGTTCCCGGATCACGAGCAGGGCTACAACATCGCCCGCAACGCCACGCTGCTCGCCGGTCTCGACCACCACATCCCGGGGGTCACCGTCAACCGCTTCTGTGCATCGTCGCTGCAGACCATCAGGATGGCGTTTCACGCGATCAAGGCCGGCGAGGGCGACCAGTACATCGCGGCAGGTGTCGAGGCCACATCGCGCGGCGCCGGCATGACGCTGCCCGTGGCGAACCCGAAGCTCGAGGGCGCAAACGGCACCGGCTACGACGTCTACATCCCGATGGGGATGACGGCCGAGAACGTGGCCGAGCGCTGCAAGGTCAGCCGCGAGGCCCAGGACGAGTGGGCGGCGCTGTCCCAGGCGCGTGCGGTCGCGGCGCGCGACAGCGGCCACTTCGACCCCGAGGTCGTGGGTGTGGACATCCCGGAGACCCACGACGCCGGTGGCGACGTCATCGCCGCGCACACGGTCACCAGGGACGACGGGCCTCGCCCGGGCACGACCGCGGAGGCGCTCTCGAAGCTCAAGCCGGCCTTCAAGCCAGGCGGGTCCGTGACCGCCGGTAACTCCTGCCCCCTCAACGACGGCGCGGCGGCGGTGCTCGTGATGTCGGAGGAGAAGGCCCGCGAGCGCGGCCTCAAGCCGCGGGCTCGGATCGTGGCCTCGGCGGTGGCGGCGGTCCGCCCCGAGATCATGGGTCTCGGGCCGATCCCGGCGGTCAAGGCGGTGCTGAAGCAGGCCGGCCTGACGATCGATGACATCGACCTGGTCGAGATCAACGAGGCGTTCGCGGCGCAGGTGCTGCCGTGCCGCGACGAGCTGGGCATCGACCCGGACAAGCTGAACATCAACGGCGGCGCGATCGCGCTGGGGCATCCTTTCGGGATGACCGGCGCGCGCATCATGACCACCCTGCTCAACAACCTCGACTCGGTGGACGGCAGATACGGCCTCGAGACGATGTGCGTCGCGGGCGGGAACGGCCAGGCGATGATCGTCGAGCGGCTCTACTAAGAAACGGAAAGGGACAGCACAATGGCCACCACAGGTTCTAAGTCTCAGACTGCTGCGCGCGATCGCGATCTCACCGGACGGGTCGCGCTGGTCACGGGAGGTACCCGCGGCATCGGCGCCGCGATCTGTCATGCGCTCGCCACCGACGGCGCGGTGGTAGCGGCCGGCTACTCGTCCAATCAGGCGCGTGCGGACGAGCTGCGCGCGTCGGTCGAGGCCGAGGGCGGCACGCTGTCGCTGCATCAGGGCAACATCGGCGATGCGGAGGACTGCGAGCGCGTCGTCAAGGACGTGATCAAGGAACACGGCCGGCTTGACATCCTCGTCAACAACGCGGGCATCACCGTCGACAAGCTGTTCCTGAAGATGTCGGCGGCCGATTGGGACAAGGTGGTGCAGGTCGACCTGTCGGGGGCCTTCTACATGGCCAAGCCGGCGCTCACGCACATGATCGGGCGAGGCTCCGGGCGGATCATCAACATCTCATCCATCAGCGGCGAGACGGGCAACGTTGGCCAGGTGAACTACACGGCCGCGAAAGCGGGGATGTTCGGACTCACCAAGACGCTGGCGCGCGAGGCGGCGCTGACGCTCCGGCTGGCCGGCACGCTCGAGAAAGGGACCGGGGTCACGGTCAACTGCATCGCCGCCGGGCTGACCGAGACCGATATGGTCTCCACGATCCCGCCCTACATGTTTGCGGAGCTGGTCGAGCGGATCCCGATGCACCGTGCGGGACACCCGGAGGAGATCGCCCGCGTCGTGTGCTTCCTGGCCCAGGACGCCTCGGGTTACATCACGGGGCAGGTCTGGGACGTCGATGGCGGAATGAACATGTAAGCGAGCCGCCGACGACCGACGGCGAGGACGAGAGGACCCAACTGTGGCTACCAACGTTTCAGAGCAAGAATCACGCGCCGTTGCCGAGGCGGCGCGGGAGGCCGAGTGGAAGCTGCCGAGCTTCGGCAAGCAGCTGTTCCTGGGCGATTTCCGGCTCGATCTGATCCACCCGCAGCCGCGGCTGGACCCGGAAGCGATCGAGAAGGGCGAGCGGTTCATCGGCGAGCTCCAAGCCGTGCTGACCGAGCTGGCTGACCCGCTCGAAATCGAGCGCGACGCGAAGATCCCCGATCAGGTCGTCGACGGGCTGAAGAAGATCGGCGCACTCGGGATGAAGGTCCCGCCGGAATACGGTGGCCTGGGCCTCTCGCAGGTCTACTACGCCAAGGCGCTGGCGATCGCCGCCAACTGCCACTCGGCGATCTGCACGCTGCTCAGCGCGCACCAGTCGATCGGCGTGGCCGAGCCGCTGCGGATGTTCGGCACCGAAGAGCAGAAGCGCAAGTGGCTGCCGTTGGTGGCCAAGGACCACATCAGCGCCTTCCTTCTCACCGAACCGGGCGTCGGCTCCGATCCGGCGCGGATGGCGTCGACCGCCGTGCCGATCGCCCCCGAGCACGCCGCCGCGCCGGTCGACGACGACCTGGTCGCGACCCCGGTCGAGGGTGGCTACATGATCAACGGGCGCAAGCTGTGGATCACGAACGGCACGGTCGCCGACATCGTCGTCGTGATGGCGAAGGTGCCGAAGAGCGAGGGCCACCGCGGCGGGATCAGCGCATTCGTACTGCCGTACACCACGGAGGGGATCAGCATCGCGCACCGCAACATGTTCATGGGGCTGCGCGGGATCGAGAACTCGGTGACGCTGCTCAAGGACGTGTTCGTCCCTGAGGAGAACCGGATCGCGCGCGAAGGCGACGGCCTGAGGATCGCGCTCAGCACCCTGAACACCGGGCGCCTGGCGCTGATGGCGATCGCCGCCGGCGCTTCGAAGTGGGCGACCAAGGTCGCTCGTGAGTGGGCGGCCGAGCGGGAGCAGTGGGGCCGTCCGATCGGCAAGCACGACGCCGTGGCGCAGAAGGTGGCGTTTATCGCCGGCAGCGCCTTCGGTCTGGAGGCGATGCTCGACGTGTGCGCGCGCCTGGCCGACAACAAGCGCAACGACATCCGGATCGAAGCCGCGCTGTGCAAGGTGTACGGTTCGGAGCTGTCGTGGAAGGTGATCGACGAGCTGTTGCAGGTTCGCGGCGGCCGCGGGTATGAGACCGCGGAGTCGCTGAAGGCGCGCGGCGAGAAGCCGGTGCCGGTGGAGCAGGTCATGCGGGACATGCGCGTCAACCGCATCTTCGAAGGCTCGAGCGAGATCATGCACCTGCTGATCGCGCGCGAGGCGGTCGACACCCATCTCCAGGCCGCGGGCGATCTGCTGCTGGGCGACGGCGGCGCCAAGGCCAAGGCGGATGCGGCGATGAAGGCCGGGATGTTCTACGGCAAGTGGCTGCCGCAGCTCGCCGTCGGCAAGGGACAGAACCCTCGCGCCTTCGAGGAGTTCGGGCCGCTGGCCGGTTACCTGCGCTACGTCGAGCGCTCCTCGCGCAGGCTCGCGCGAGACACGTTCTACGGCATGGCCCGGTGGCAGGCGAAGCTCGAGAACAAGCAGACGTTCCTCGGGCGCATCGTCGACATCGGCGCGGAGCTGTTCGCGATCTCCTCGACGGTCGTCTACGCCGATACCGTCGGGCGGGAGCACCCGGAACGCAAGGCCGAGGCGATCGAGCTCGCGCAGCTGTTCTGCTCGATGGCCAAGCGCAGGGCCGACGCCCTGTTCACCGAGCTCTGGGCCAACGACGACGACGCCCGCTACAAGGCTGCGCAGAACATCCTGGCCGGCCGCTACGCCTGGCTCGAGGAGGGAATCCTCGACCCGGCCGGCGACGGTCCGATGATGCCGGCGCTCGACTAGGCGCCGCCGACCATAACAAGACGAAAGGGGAACCACCATGGCCACGGCCACCAAGGAGCCGCCCGCCCCGACGGACGCCGAGTGGGCTGAACGGCTGGACGGCTTCGTGCAGCGCGCGCAGGAGGCCTCGATCGCGCTGCGCAAGCTCGATCAGGAGGCGGTCGACCGCATCGTCTGGGCGATGACGGTCGCGGGCCTCGAGAGCGCGGTCGAGCTGGCGGAGCTGGCCATGGAGGAGACCCACTTCGGCGTGCTCGAGGACAAGGTGCTGAAGAATTACATCGCCACCGAGTTCCTGTACGACTACCTCCGCGACAAGAAGTCGGTGGGCGTGATCGACGAGGACCGCGAGCGGGCGCTCCAGTACGTCGCGGAGCCGATCGGGGTCGTTCTGGCGCTGCTGCCGATCACGAACCCGACGTCGACGACGCTGTTCAAGTCGATCGTCTGCGCGAAGACGCGGAACGCGATCATCATGCGTCCCTCGCCGCGCGCGGTTCGGTGCTGCATGCGCGGCGCGGAGGTGCTGCAGAACGCGGGCGAGGCGGTGGGACTGCCGCCGAACTCGCTCCAGGTGATCCCGGACCCGTCACTCGAGGTGTCGCAGTACCTGTTCCACCACCCCGGGGTCGACTTCATCTGGACGACCGGCGGGCCGAAGGCGGTGGCGGCCGCGAACGAAGCCGGCAAGCCGTGCCTGAGCGTCGGGTCGGGCAACGCGCCCGTGTACGTGCACCGCAGCGCCGACATCCGGATGGCGGTCATGGACATCCTGATCTCGAAGACGTTCGACGCCTCGGTGATCTGCCCCGCCGAGCAGACGTGCGTGATCGACGAGACGATCTACGACGAGATGATCGACGAGTTCCGGCGGATGGGCGCGCGGCTGCTCACCGACGAGCAGGCGGCAGCGCTGGGGGCACGCTCGTTCACCGACGAAGGCAAGGTCCAGATGGACGTCCTCGGGCAGTCGTGTGTCAACCTCGGCGCGCTGGCGGGCTTCGAGGTGTCGCCGGAGGACAAGGTGCTGCTCGCGCCGCTGCCGACGGACCTCGACGAGTTCGCGGCTAACCCTTTGATCGCCGAGAAGCTGATGCCGGTGCTCGGGGTCGTGCGGTCGCCGTCGGTCGAGCACGGCATCCGGGCCTGTGAGCTGGTTACCGAGCACTTGGGTCTGGGCCACACCTCGGCCGTGTACGCGAGGGACGAGGACGTGATCAACCGCTTCTCGCTGGCGATCCGCACGGGACGGATCCTGGTCAACGCGCCGACCGCGGTCGGCGCGCTGGGCGGCGTCTACAACTCGATGACGCCGACGTTCTCGCTCGGCTGCGGCACCTGGGGAGGCTCCAACACCACCGACAACGTCAACTACCGCAATCTCTTGAACATCAAGACAGTGTCCCGCCGGCAGACGCCGCCGCAGTGGTTCCGCGTCCCCTCGGACACGTACTTCAACCCCGGGTCGCTCGACAGCCTGCGGCAGCTCGGCGCGTCTCGCCCGATGATCGTCACCGACAAGTGGACCGTGGCCCGCGGGGTGGCCGAGGAAATTCGCCACTACCTGACCGCGAGTGCCGTGCACGTCTACTCCGGCGTCGAGCCCGAGCCCACCGAAGAACAGATCCGCGCCGGAATCGAGGAGCTCCACCGCTTCGACGCTGACGCGATCATCGCGCTCGGCGGCGGCTCGGTGATGGATGCGGCGAAGGCGATGCGCCTGTTCCACGAGAGTCCTCAACTGAACGTCACCGGGCTGTCGCTGCCGTTCCTCGACCCGCGCAAGCGCATCGCCGAGTTCCCGCAGATCGAGCACAAGGTGCGGCTGGTGGCGATTCCGACAACGTCCGGCACGGGCTCGGAGGTCTCGCCGGCCGCGGTGATCAGCGTCGGAAAGCGCAAGGTGACCCTGATCGATTACACGCTCGTCCCCGACATGGCGATCATCGACCCACACCTGACGCTGACGCTGCCGAAGGAGATGACGGCCGACACCGGAATCGACGCGTTGACGCACGCGCTCGAGGCCATAGTGTCGATCTTCGCCTCGCCGTTCACCGATGCGTTCTGCGTCCAGGCGGCCCGCCTGATCTTCACGTCGCTGCCGCGTGCATATCAGGACGGGTCCGACCTCGAGGCGCGGACCGCGATGCACAACGCCGCGACGATCGCGGGGCTCGCGTTCTCGAACGCGTTCGTCGGTCTCAACCACGCGCTCGCCCATCCGGTCGGGGCAACGTTCGGGATCGCGCACGGTCGCGCGAACGCGATCTTCCTGCCCCACGTCCTGCGCTACAACGCCGCGCTGCCGAGCAAGTTCATGCCGGCCCCCGGCTACTCGGCGTACATCGCGCCCGAAAAGTACGCGGAGATGTCGCGGATTCTCGGATTCGGCGGCCACACCGAGGAGGAGCGGCGCGAGCGGCTGTTCGCCCACGTGGACGAACTGCTGGCCGAGGTCAACGAGCCGCACTCGCTCGAGGAATGCGGCGTGAAGCGCGCCGACTTCGAAGCGGCGCTTCCCGACCTCGCCCGGGCGGCATTCGCGGATCCGAGCATTCGGACCAACCCGCGTATCCCGATGATCGCCGAGGTCGTCCAGCTGCTCATGGCGGGCTACTCGCAGACTGCTTGAGCGCAGAGGCAATCGCCGGCCGCCGAGGCCTCCGATGGTCCAGCATGAGTTCTCCAGGCTGGCGATCGCGGGCCGCGGTGAGCCGGCGATGCGCGTCGTCCATGCCGTCCGCGAGCGCAACCACGGCCGGGCAGATCCGGTCCGCCTGATCGCTCTGCACACGGAGGCCGAGCGCGATGCGCTGTTCGTCAGGCACGCGGACGAGGCGGTGTGCGTCGATCCCGGCTCGGCCGGCCTGGAACGCGCGCTGCGCGCCGCGAGCGCCGACGCGGCATGGGGCACGCCCGGCCCGGTGGCCGGGCCTCCCGACGTCGCCGGGCTGTGCGAGCGCCTCGGCCTCGTGTTCGTCGGCGCCGATCCGGCGGCGCTCAAGCGCGCGCACACGATCGCCGCCGAGCAGCAGTTCGTGCCGCTCGCGCCATCAAACCCGTTCGGCGGCGCGCGCTGCCTGACGGTGCCGATCATCGCCGATTCCCACGGAGTGGTGTGGCCGCTCGGCGCGTGCGACCACTCGTGTCAGCGGCGCGGGCAGACGATGCTCGCCGAATCCGGCTGTCCGGCTGTCGTGTCCGCGCAGGAGCGAGAGATCATGAACGCGGCCGAGCGGCTGGCGCGGCATGCCGGGTACTGCGGCGCGGGGGCCGTCGAATTCGTCTACGACCCCGACGGGCTTCGCTTTTATCTCGTCGGGGTGACGGCCTGGCTGGGGCACGCGGCAATGGAGGCGGTCACCGGGCTCGACCTGGCCAAGCTCCAGCTGCACGTCGCGGCGGGCGGGCGGCTCGAGGGCGACCCGCCGGTGACGGTCGGGCACGCGATCGAGGCCCGCCTGCGCGCCGAGGACCCGGCGCTCGGGTTCGTGCCGACCCCAGGGCGCCTGGAGCACCTACGTCTGCCGACCGGGCCCGGCCTCCGGGTCGACACCGGCGCGATCGAGGGCGACGCGATTCCGGCCGAGCTGGACCCGCTGATCTGCAATCTGACCGCGTGGGGCAGCGACCGGGCCGAGGCGCTCGGCCGCCTGCACCGCGCGCTCGGCGACGCCGTCGCGGTCCTCGACGGGGGGACCACCAACCAGGGCTTCCTGCTCGAGCTGCTCGACCACCCCGACCTGCGCGCGGCCGAGGTCGACAGCGGCTGGCTCGACCGCCTGTCGGTGACCGGCGCCACGCTGCCGGCGCGCCACGGCGATCTGGCGCTGCTCCAGGCGGCGATCGTGCTCTCCGACCAGGACGCGGCCGATGATCGGGCTCGCTTCTACGCGCTCGCTCGCCGCGGACGGCCGCAGGCCGCGGGCGCGCTGTCTCGCACCCACGAGCTGGGCCACCGCGGAGAGTCCTACCGGCTCGCCGTCTCGCAGATCGCCCCCGACCGCTACCGGGTGACCGTCGACGGGCACTCGATCGAGCTGCTCGTCCGCCGGCTCGGGCCGCACGAGCGCCGCCTCGAGCTGCTCGGCCGCACCCACCGGACGCTGACCTCGAACCAGGGCGGCGACCTTCTCGTCGAGGTCGACGGCGTGCCGCATCGCATCTCCCGCGACGACGGTGGGCTCGTCCGCGCCCCGAATCCGGCGCTCGTGGTCTCGATCCCGGTGTCGCCCGGGGACATCGTCGACGCGGGAGACGTGGTCGCGGTCGCGGAGGCGATGAAGATGGAGTCGTCGCTCACCGCGCCATTCCGCGGGCGGGTCAAGCGGGTGCTGGTCTCGGAGAACGTCCACGTCGCCGCGCAGGCGCCGCTGGTCGCGCTCGAGCCGATCGAGCAATCCGCGCCGGCGATTCCGGGCGAGCGGCTGTCGTTCGCGTCGCTGACGGCGTCTGCGGACGGCGCGCCCGATCCGTGTCGGGAGAACCTGCGACGGATGGAGTGGCTCGTGCTCGGCTACGACGTCGACGCCGCGGAGGTGCGACGGACGATCGACGATCTGCACGGGCAATGTTCTGACCTGCTGTCCTGCGACCCGGCGCTGATCCCGGGCGAGCATCGCCTGCTGGGGATGTTCGCGGACCTGCGCGCAGTGTCGCGTCCTTACCGCGGGGACCAGGAGACGGAGTCGGAACCGCTCCAGAGCCCGCAGGAGCACCTGCACGCGTGGCTGCGCTCGCTCGACGCCGACGCCGAGCGACTGCCACCGCGGTTCACCGCCGCGCTGCGGCGGGCGCTGGCCTACTACGGGGTCGACAGCCTCGAGCGGACCCCCGCTTTGGAGGAGGCGTGTTTCCGGCTGTTCCTCTCCCAGCAGCGGGCCGAGATCGCACGCACGGCGATCGTGGCGATCCTCGACCGGCGACTCGAGGATGCCGACGACCTGGTCGGGCATGTGGGCACGGAGTTCAGGGAGGTGCTCGACCGGCTCGCGACCGCGTTCGAGGGGCGCGACCCGGTCGTCGCCGACCTGGCTCGCGAGGTCCGCTTCCGCTACTTCGACGAGCCCGTGATCGCGGAGGCGCGGGAGCGGGTGTACACCGAGATGGAGACCTACGTCGCGGCGCTGACCAGTCAGCCCGAGCGTCCCGACGCCGGGGTGCTGATCGGCGAGATCGTCGACTGCCCGCGTCCGCTCGCGCCGCGACTCACCGTGGCGATGGGCTCCGCGTCACCAGCCGCTCGCCGGCTGCTCGTCGAAGCAATGGCGCGCCGCTACTACCGGACGCACACGCTGACCGGATTCGAGACGGGACGGCTGGAGGCGTTCGACGTGGCGTTCGCGCATTACGCGGTCGCCGGGGTCCCGCGGCTGCTGGTGACCGCGTACGTCGAGCTCGACGATGTCGGGCCGATCGCGCGGGCGTTTTCGCATCACGCCGATACGCTGCCCGCCGGTGAGCTGGCGGTGCTCGACCTGTACGCCCAGCACCACGACCAGGCGCCGTCGCGCAAACAGACCGCGGCGCGGCTGCACGCCGCGCTCGCGGAGATTCCGATGCCGCCGGCGGTTCACCGGATCGTCGTCGCGGTCGCGGAACCCCGCCGTGGCCGGGGGATGTCGGCGATCGACCTGTTCACGTTCCGGTCGGGGACGGACGGGGTGGTCGAGGACAAGGTGCTGCGCGGTCTGCACCCGATGATGGGTCATCGCCTGGGTCTGCGGCGCCTGCGCGAGTTCGAGCTCGAGCGCCTGCGCTCACCCGAGGACATCTACATGTTCCGCGGCGTTGCCCGGGCCAACGCCAAGGACGAGCGGCTGTTCGCGCTCGCCGAGGTTCGGGACCTGACCGCCGTGTACGACGAACGCGGGCGCGTCGTCGCCCTGCCCGAGCTCGAACGCGTCCTGGTGTCGGTGCTGGAGGCGATCCGGGCCTTCCAGGCCCGCCGGCCGATGCGCCGGCGTCTGATGTGGAACCGCACCGTGCTGCACACGTGGCCGGTCATCGAACTGCAGCCCGACGAGATCCGCGCGCTGATCGAGCGCCTCGCGCCCAGGACCGCCGGGCTCGGGCTGGAGATGGTGGCTATCCAAGGACGCCTCCGAGACCGCGACGGGACGGTTCATGACCGATCGCTCCGTTTCTTCGTGCCGACCGGGCGCGACGTCGCGGTCGAGGTGGAGGACCCGCCGACCGAGCCGCTCCAGCCGCTCGACGAGGGGACGCGGCGGATCAGCTCGGCACGACGGCGCGGCACCCTTCATCCCGCCGAGATCGTCAAGCTGCTCGCTCCGGGCGGGGGCTACTCCGCCGCCGGCCGGCCGAGCGGCGAATTCGTCGAGCTCGAGCTGAACGGGCCCGGCCGCCTCGAACCGGTCAGCCGTCCACCGGGGACGAACCCCAGCGGCATCGTCGTCGGCACGATCCGCAACTTCACCGAGCGCTATCCCGAAGGGATGCTCCGCGTGATCCTGCTCGGCGACCCGACGCGCGCGCTGGGAGCGCTGGCCGAGCCCGAGTGCCGGCGGATCGTCGCGGCGATCGACCTGGCCGAGGAGCTCGGCGTCCCGGTCGAGTGGTTCGCCCTGTCCGCCGGCGCAAAGATCGCGATGGACTCGGGCACCGAGACGATGGACTGGATCGCGGCCGGCTTGCGCCGGATCGTGCTGTTCACGCAGGCCGGCGGAGAGCTCAACGTGGTCGTCGCGGGGATCAACGTCGGCGCGCAGCCCTATTGCAACGCCGAGGCGACGATGCTGATGCACACCCGCGGGGCGCTGATCATGACGCCGCAGAGCACGATGGTGCTCGCCGGCAAGGAGGCGCTCGACTATTCGGGCGGGGTGTCGGCCGAGGACAACCTCGGGATCGGGGGCTACGAGCGGATCATGGGTCCGAACGGCGAGGCGCAATACTGGGCCGGCGACCTGGCCGACGCCTGCCGGGTGCTGCTCCGCTACTACGAGCACACGTACGTCGCGCCCGGCGAGCGCTTCCCCCGCCGGGCGTACACCGAAGATCCCACCGATCGCGACGTCGGCACGGCCCCGCACCACGCTCCCGGCTCGGAGCTTCGGCGGATCGCCGACGTCTTCTCGCAGGAGTTCAACAGCGATCGCAAGCAGCCGTTCGACATCCGGTCGGTGATGAGCGCGGTGATCGACTCCGACCACCGGCCGCTCGAGCGGTGGGCGGCGATGCGCGACGCCGAGGTCGCGGTCGTGTGGGACGCGCATCTGGGAGGCTGGCCGGTGTCGCTGATCGGAATCGAGTCCCGGCCGCTGCCGCGGCGCGGCGCGATCCCCGCGGACGGGCCCGAGCAGTGGACCGCCGGGACGCTGTTTCCGCGCGCCTCCAAGAAGATCGCCCGCGCGCTGAACGCGGCGGCGGGGCGCAGACCGATGGTCGTGCTCGCCAACCTGGCCGGCTTCGACGGCTCGCCCGAGTCGCTGCGCGATTGGGAGCTCGAGTTCGGAGCGGAGATCGCGCGCGCGGTCGTCAACTTCGACGGTCCGATCGTGTTCTGCGTCCTGTCGCGCTATCACGGCGGCGCGTTTGTCGTGTTCTCGCAGAAGCTGAATCCAAGTCTCGAGACGGTCGCGCTCGAAGGCGCCCGGGCCTCGGTGATCGGCGGCGCCCCGGCGGCCGGAGTCGTATTCGCCGGCGAGGTCGAGCGGGCGGCCACCGACGACCGGCGGATCGAAGCGCTGGACCGGGAGATCGCGCAAGCCGAGGGCGCCGAGCGCCAGCGCCTACGGGCCCGCCGGGGCGCGCTGTGGGAGGAGGTGCTGTCCGAGAAGCGGCGAGCGTTCGCCGATCGGTTCGATCGGGTGCACAGCATCGAGCGCGCGGTGCGGATGGGCTCGGTGAGGAGCGTGATCGAGCTGCCGTCGCTGCGGAGCTCGCTGATCGACGCGGTCGAGCGAGGGATCGGCCGAGCCGAGGGGTCCGGCGATGCGGGCCTTCAGATCACCGCCTCGACGACGCCGTCGTCGTAGACGAGCACGCCGCCGTACCGGGCCCGGAGCAGCTCCCCTCCCGCCGCTGGTCCCGACAGCAGCGCGGCCTTGGCCAGGGCCTCGGCCTCGAGCGCGGTCGGGGCGAGCGCGGTGGCCGCGACCAGCCCCGTCCACGCGGGGGTCCCGGTGGCGGGGTCGATCAGGTGGTGGGCGAACTCGCCGCCGTCGCACTCCCAAAGTCGTGCGTCGACGCCTGAGGTCGCCACCCCACCGGCGCGGATACGAAAGGTGTGAGCGACGCCGCCGGTCAGAGGATGCCGCACGCGCACCTCCCATGGCGCCCCACGGCCGGCCGCCACGCGAAGGTCGCCGCCGCAGTCGACGGCGTAGCGACCATGGCGCTCGAGTCGGGCGGCGACGAGGTCGGCCGCCCATCCCTTGACCGTGCCTCCGAGGTCGAGCTCGAGGCCCGCCGGGCGGCAGATCACGCCCGCGGCCTCGTCGACCTCCACGCCCCGCCATGCGGCGGCCGGGTCCGGGCGCGCCGGGCGGCGCGGCGGCGCGGCGCCGAGCGCGCTCTCGAGCGACGGGGGCTCGACGTGCGCCCGGGACTCGCGATAGCCGGCGCGGCGCAGCGCCCCGACCAGCGTCGGATCCACGAGACCGCCGCTCACCGACGCCGCACGCAACGCGGCCGCGACCGCCGCCCGCAGTAGCGGCGCCGCGGGCACGCTGGTGCGCGGATCGGCGTTCAGGCGCGAGAGGTCGCTGCCGGCGTCGAAGCGTGACAGCCGGCGCTCGATCTCGGCGAACTCGGAGGCCACCTCGACGCCGCCGTCGCGATCGCGCACGACCCGCGCCACCGTGCCCATCGTGGGGAAGCTGTCGTCGAGCACGCGCGCGCTGCCGCCCGTGATGTCAGCCGTCCGCCGCGTCCCCGCCGGGCGCCGCCGCGGACGTCGCGGCGGGCGGGGCGGCGGGCGGGGCTCCCATATCCGCACCGAACTCCTGTTGCAGCGCCGCGATCTGGCCGGGACTGGACTGGGTCGTCAGCGTCGGAGGGGGCGGCTCCGGCGGCGCGGGCGGCGGGGACGGCTCCCGCGCTGCTGATCGCCGACGCCGGACCAGCGTGCCGATGCCGCCGGCCGCGGCGGCCGCGACGAGCGCTCGCGATAAGCGTTGGCCGTTTTTCGGCATGCCCGCCAGGCTAGAGATCCACGGTGCGCTCGGTCAGCGTGCCCAGCCGAACGGCCACTGCGGAGAACTACGCGTCCGTCCCGTCCGGACATCCGAGCCCGGACGGGACGAGCGGTAGCGCTCAGGGACGGTCGGCGGCGCCTGACGGCGGCGCCTTAGGCGAGTGCGGGTTCCGCGACTCGCTCGGCGCCGGAGCCAGCGCGCTTGGCAGCGCTGAGCACGACCTTGAGCGCGCCCGTCTTGGCGGCGTCGGCGAACGTGTCGTACGCGCTCATCGTGTCGCCGAGGGCGAAGCGGTGGGTCGCGAACATCGACGGATCCAGACGCCCACTGGCGATCAGCCGGAGCAGCTGCGGAATGCTGAACGTGTCCACCAGGCCCGTGGTGACCGTCACGTCGCGAATCCAGAGCTTCTCGAGGTGCAGGGTGGCCGGCTTGCCGTGCACCCCGATGTTGGCCACGCGTCCGCCCGGCCGGATCAGCTCGGTCGCGAGTTCGAACGTTGCGGGAACGCCGACCGCCTCGAAGGCCACATCGGCGCCGAGGCCGTCGGTGAGCTCCATGATCGTCTCGATCGGATCCTCGACAGCGTTGTTGATCGTGGTATCGGCGCCGAACCGGCGAGCCCCGTCCAGGCGGCTGTCGGCCAGGTCGATGGCCACGATCCGCCCGGGCGTGTACAGCTTCGCGGTGAGGATCGCCGCGAGCCCGATTGGACCGGCGCCCACGATCGCCACCACGTCGCCCGGCGAAACCATGCCGTTCAGCACGCCCACCTCGTAGGCGGTGGGGAGGATGTCGGCCAGGAACAGGACCTGCTCGTCCGTGAGACCGTCAGAGATCTTGTAGACCGAGTTGTCGGCGAACGGCACCCGCGCATACTCAGCCTGGAGCCCGTTGATGAGGTGCCCGAAGATCCAACCGCCGCCGCCGAGACACTGCCCGTAGCGGCCCTCCTTGCAGAAGCGGCAGCGTCCGCACGAGCTCACGCACGAGATCAGCACCCGGTCGCCGACGGCGACGGTGGCGACCCCGGACCCGATCTCCTGGACGGTGCCGACGGCTTCATGGCCGAGGATCGTCCCGGGAGTCGTCTCCGGAACGTCGCCCTTGAGGATGTGCAGATCGGTGCCGCAGATCGTCGTCGTGTCGATCCGGACGAGGATGTCCGCCGGCTCGAGGATCGTCGGATCGCCGACCGTGTCCCAGCCCCGCTCACCTGGACCGTGATAGACAAGGGCCTTCATAACCGCGTCTCCTATCTCTGGCTGTTCGCCGCACGGCCGCAAGCAAAGGGCCGCCCGGAGTTGCCCTCGGACAGCCAGTCAGGTTAGGTTTTCCGGCAACATAGACACGGTCAACCCTCGTGCCATCGGGGTTCGGTCCGCATCCGAATCCGTAATAACCGGACGTGTGTTCCAGGCTTGGTCGGCTGCGGAAAACTACCGATGGCATGGCGGAGGTATTGGGGATGGCCGCTCGCGTCGCACCACATAGGGTCGCTCTGCGGTGTTGCCCAACCTGGGAGAAGATGAAGATGACCACGCAAGTAGCAACCGGCAGCGGGAAGAAGTCGGCCGCTCGGACCCACAAGTGGGTGTATGACTTCGCCGAGGGCTCGCGCGACATGCGCGACCTCCTGGGTGGCAAGGGCGCCGGCATCGCCGAGATGACGCGCGTCCTCGGTCCGGAGCTGGTGCCCGCCGGCTTCACGATCACGACCGAAGCGTGCGTGGCCTACATGCGCTCGGGCGGCGCGTGGCCGGACGGGCTCGAGAAGCAGGTTGAGGCCGCGCTGGCGCGGCTGGAGGAGCTCGCCGGCAAGCGCCTTGGCGACGCCGCGGATCCGCTGCTCGTGTCGGTCCGCTCCGGCGCCCGCGTGTCGATGCCCGGGATGATGGACACCGTGCTCAACCTGGGGCTGAACGACGAGACGGCCGCCGGCCTGGCCGCCCGTACGGGCGACGAGCGGTTCGCGGCGGACTGCTACCGGCGCCTCGTGCAGATGTTCGGCAACGTCGTCCGTGGCGTCCCCGGCGAGCGGTTCGAGGACGAGATCGCGCGCGTCAAGCGCGACCGTGGTGTGAAGCTCGACACCGAGCTCGATGCCGCGGCGCTGCGCGAGCTGACCGACAGCTTCAGGTCGTTTTTCGACTTCCCCACCGACGTCAAGCAGCAGCTCACCGAGGCGATCCAGGCGGTGTTCGACTCGTGGATGGGCGAGCGAGCGGTCCAGTACCGGCGCATCAATCGCCTCCCCGACGACTGGGGAACGGGGGTGAACGTGCAGCAGATGGTGTACGGGAACAAGGGCGACACGTCGGGCTCCGGCGTGGCCTTCAGCCGCGACGAGGTGACCGGCGCCCAGCAGCCGTCTGGCGATTTCCTGCCCAATGCCCAGGGCGAGGACGTCGTCTCCGGCGTGCGCACGCCGCGAGACATCTCGGAGCTGCGCGAGTGGATGCCGGACATCTCAGAGCGGCTGACGGAGATCCTGCGCAAGCTCGAGAGCCACTACAAGGACATGCAGGACACCGAGTTCACGGTCGAGGAGGGCCGGCTGTTCATGCTGCAGACGCGCGCGGCCAAGCGCCCGGCGCAGGCGGCGGTGCGGTTCGCGGTCGACGCGTTCGAGGAACGGCTGCTGAGCAAGGCCGAGGCCGTGGCGACGATCGACGCCGGCGCGCTCGACGCGCTCCTTCACCCCTCGTTCGACACGACGGCACGCTACACGGCGATCGCTCACGGGGTCGCCGCCTCGCCGGGCGCAGCCAAGGGCACGATCGTGTTCACCGCGCCGGACGCCGTCGAGCAGGCGGCCGGCGGCAAGGCCGTGATCCTGGTGCGGCCGTTCACGGAGGCCGACGACGTCGCCGGCTTCCACGCCGCCGTCGGGATCCTGACCTCGGAGGGAGGGAAGGCTTCGCACGCGGCGCTGGTGGCGCGCGGCATGGGCCGTCCCGCGGTGACCGGCGCGGCGGCGCTCGACATCGACCTCAAGCTGGGAGAGGTGCGGATCGGCGACCTCGTCCTCCATGCCGGCGACTTCATCGCGATCGACGGCACCAATGGCATCATCACCACCGACGACGTCCCGCTCGTCGAAGCCCACATCGATGCTCGCTTCGAGACCGTTCTGCGGTGGGCCGACGAGCTGCGCCAGGTCGGCGTGCGGGCGAACGCGGACACGCCCGAGGACGCCACCCGCGCTCATCGCTTCGGCGCCGAGGGGATCGGCCTGTGCCGCACCGAGCACATGTTCATGGCGGCCGACCGCCAGCCCAAGATGCGCGCGATGATCATGGCCGAGAGCGAGTCCGGCCGGCGCGCGGCGCTCGACGAGCTCCTGCCGCTCCAGCAGAGCGACTTCGAGGGGCTGTTCGAGGCGATGGCGGGCTGGCCGGTCACGATCCGCCTGCTCGACCCGCCGCTGCACGAGTTCCTGCCCGATCGGTTCGAGCTCCACGAGGAGATCGTGCGCGCGCGGATCGACCGCAGCCCCCGGCTCGGGGGACTCGAGAGCCAGTTCGACCGCGTGCGGTCGCTCGAGGAAGTCAACCCGATGCTGGGGACGCGCGGCGTGCGCCTGGGCGTGATGGAGCCCGAGGTGTACGAGATGCAGGTGCGGGCGATCGCGCGCGCCGCGACGGCGGTGCGCGAGCGCACGGGCCGCACGCCGCATCTCGAGATCATGATCCCGCTGGTGGCCTACGAACGCGAGCTCGAGCTGGTCAGGGACCGCGTCGTTTCGGTGGCCGAACAGGAGGGTCTCAGCTACGGGACCGACTTCGGCGTCGGGACGATGATCGAGCTCCCGCGGGCGTGCTTCGTCGCCGATCAGATCGCGCGTCACGCCGACTTCTTCTCGTTCGGGACGAACGATCTCACCCAGTGCGGGATCGGCTTCTCTCGGGACGACATCGAGGGTCGGATCATCCCCCGCTACATCGAGGACAAGATCGTCGACGGCTCGCCGTTCGCGACCATCGACCAGGCCGGCGTGGGCGAGCTGGTGCGCACCGCCGTCGAGCGAGGACGGCGAGAACGGCCCCACCTCGAGCTCGGCGTCTGCGGCGAGCACGGCGGAGATCCAGAGTCGATTCGCTTCTTCCACGACTCCGGACTCGATTACGTCAGCTGCTCGCCGTTCCGTCTCCCGATCGCGCGGGTGGCGGCCGCGCAGGCCGCGATCGCGGCTCCGCGATGACGCGCTCGGCGACGGACATCACGCCGCTGCCCGACCTGACCCACGGGCGGTCCCGGACGGGGCCCGTCCGGGACCAGCGGCCGGTTTACGTCGATCTGCTCCCGCCGTGCAACGCGGGCTGCCCGGCCGGCGAGAACATCCAGGGCTGGATGGCGCACGTCAAGGACGGCGACCACGAGCAGGCATGGCGCGTCCTGACCACCGACAACCCGTTCCCCGCGATCCACGGTCGCGTCTGTTACCACCCGTGCGAGAGCGTCTGCAACCGTGCCGATCTCGACAGCCCGCTGGCGATCCATTCGGTAGAGCGGTTCCTCGGCGACATGGCGCTGGAGCGGGGATGGCGGTTCGATCCCCCGCCGGCGTGGAGTGGCAAGCGGGTGCTGGTGATCGGAGCGGGACCGAGCGGACTGTCCGCCGCCTGCCATCTGGCGCGTCTCGGTCACGAGGTCGAGGTCCGCGATGCCGGCCCGGAGCCCGGCGGGATGATGCGCTACGGGATCCCCGCCTACCGGCTGCCGCGGGACGTGATCGGCGCGGAGATCGAGCGGATCGCCGCGCTCGGGGTTCGCTTCACCCCCGACTACTGGGTCGACGACCTCGAGCAGGAGCGCCGCGAGGGCGCGTTCGACGCCGTGTTCGTCGCGGTCGGCGCGCACCTGTCCAAGCGGGTCGACATCCCCGCGGCCGACGCCGGGCACATCGTCGACGCCGTGTCGTTCCTGCGCGGCGTCGCCGCGGGCTCGCACCCGGTGATCGGACGCCGGGTCGCCGTCTACGGCGGCGGCAACACCGCGATGGATGCCGCCCGCGTCGCCCGGCGGATGGGCGCGGAGGAGGCGCTGATCGTGTACCGGCGGACGCGCGCGCAGATGCCGGCCCACGAGGAGGAGGCGGAAGACGCCGAGCGCGAGGGCGTGCGGATCAACTGGCTGCGGACGATCAAGGCGATGGAGGGCTCCGAGCTGCAGGTCGAGGTGATGGAGCTCGACGAGAACGGCTACCCGCAGCCGACCGGCCGGTTCGAGACCCTCGCCGCCGACACGGTGATCCTCGCCCTCGGCCAGGAGAGCGATACCGGGTTCCTGCGGACCGTGCCGGGGGTGGAGTTCGACCGCGACGGAACGGTCCGCGTGTCGAGCTCGCTGATGACCGGCTGCCCGGGCGTGTTCGCCGGCGGCGACATGGTGCCCTCCGAGCGGACCGTCACCGTCGGCGTCGGGCACGGCAAGCGCGCTGCCCGGGAGATCGACGCGTGGCTGCGGGGCTCGCGGTACGACCGTCCGCCCAAGCACCCCCTGGCGGAGTTCGAGCTCCTGAACCTGTGGTACTTCGGCGATCACGCGAGACGCCTGCAACCGGAGCTGTCACCGGAGCAGCGGCTCGGCGGCTTCGAGGAGGTCGTCGGCGGGCTCTCCGAAGCGGAGGCGGTGTTCGAGGCGCGCCGGTGCCTGTCGTGCGGGAACTGCATCGAATGCGACGGGTGCCTCGGCGCCTGCCCCGAGGACGCGGTCATCAAGATCGGGCCGGGGCTCCGCTACCAGTACGACTATGACCGCTGCACGGGCTGCCGGGCGTGCTTCGAGCAGTGCCCGGTCCACTCGATCGAGATGATCCCGGAGACCTCGCCCGACCCGCCCAACGTGTTCTTGCCGATCGTCGAAGTCGCCGGAGGCCCGCGATGATGCGCGCGACCGTCGATGGAAACGAAGCGGCGGCGTCGATCGCGTTCCGCTGCAGCGAGGTGTGCTGCATCTTCCCGATCACGCCCTCCTCGCCGATGGCGGAGCTCGCCGACGAGTGGTCGAGCAAGGGGCGCACGAACCTCTGGGGCGCGGTGCCCGCGGTGGTGGAGATGCAGAGCGAGGGGGGCGCCGCCGGGGCGCTCCACGGCTCTCTCCAGGGAGGGGCGCTCGGGACCACGTTCACCGCCTCTCAGGGCCTCTTGCTGATGATCCCGAACATGTACAAGATCGCCGGCGAGCTGACCTCCGCGGTGATGCACGTGGCCGCGCGGTCGCTGGCCGCCCAGGGGCTGTCGATCTTCGGCGATCACTCCGACGTGATGGCGGTCCGCCAGACGGGCTTCGCCCTGCTCGCGGCCGCGTCGGTGCAGGAGGCTCACGATCTCGCGCTGGTGGCGCACGCCGCGACGCTCGAGACGCGGGTGCCGTTCGTGCACTTCTTCGACGGCTTCCGGACCTCGCACGAACTGCAGACGATCGAGATGCTGGACGACGAGGACGTGCGCGCGCTGATCTCCGACGAGCTCGTGCGCGAGCACCGGGCGCGGGCGCTGTCGCCCGAGCGGCCGTTCATCCGCGGCACCGCCCAGAACCCGGACATCTACTTCCAGGCGCGCGAGACGGTGAACCCGTTCTACGCCCGCGTTCCCGAGGTCGTGCAGCGCGCGATGGACCGGCTCGGCGATCGAACCGGGCGCCGCTACCAGCTCGTCGAATACACCGGCCACCCGGAGGCCGAGCGCGTGGTGGTGTCGATGGGCTCGGGCGGGGAGACGGCACGCGAGACGGTTGCCTACCTCCAGGCCCAGGGCGAGCGGGTCGGAGTCGCGCAGATCAGGTTGTATCGCCCGTTCCCCGCGGCCGAGCTGGCGCGGGCCTTGCCCCAGACCGTCCAGCGGGTCGCGGTGCTCGACCGGACCAAAGAGCCGGGGTCGCTCGGCGAGCCCCTGTTCCTCGACGTGCTCGCGGCGCTGAGCGAGGCGCACGGCACAGGCGAGCGGGAGGTTGCACCGATCGTGGTCGGCGGCCGCTACGGCCTCTCCTCCAAGGAGTTCACGCCGGGGATGGTCGCCGGGGTGTTCGACGAGCTCGCCCGTGAGAAGCCCAAGCGGCGGTTCACGATCGGGATCAACGACGACGTGTCCAGCACGAGCCTACCCTACGACTCCTCGCTCGACATCGAGTCCGCCGACACGGTGCGCGCGCTGTTCTTCGGGCTCGGCTCCGACGGCACGGTCGGGGCGAACAAGAACACGATCAAGATCCTCGGAGACGAGGCGAACCTGCACGCCCAGGGGTACTTCGTGTACGACTCCAAGAAGTCCGGATCGCAGACCGTCTCGCACCTGCGCTTCGGGCCGGAGTCGATCCACGCTCCCTACCTCGTGTCGGCGGCCAGCTTCGTCGGCTGCCACCAGTTCGGGCTACTCGAACGCTCCGAGGTGCTCGACCGCGCCGCGCCGGGGTCGACGCTGCTGCTGAACACCCACCACCCGGCCGACCGCGTGTGGGATACGCTGTCGGCGCGCGTGCAGGATCGGATCATCGCCAAGGGGATCCAGCTGTACGCGGTCGACGCCGGGAAGATCGCCCGCGAGGCGGGACTGGCCGGTCGGACCAACACCGTGCTCCAGACCTGCTTCTTCGCGATCTCGGGCGTGCTCGAGCGCGACCGCGCGATCGAGGCGATCAAGAAGTCGATCCAGAAGACGTACGGTAAGCGCGGCGCCGAGGTGGTGCGGCGAAACCAGGAGGCGGTCGACCGGTCGCTCGCCGGGCTGCACCGGGTCGAGGTCCCCGAGCAGGTGACCTCCACGCGGGAGGCTCCTCCGCTGGTGCCGGCGGACGCTCCGGAATTCGTCCGCACCGTGACCGAGCCGATGATGGCCGGACACGGCGATCAGCTGCCCGTCAGCATGCTGCCGGTCGACGGCACGTATCCGACCGGCACGACCAAATACGAGAAGCGGAACATCTCCGATTTCGTCGCGGTCTGGGATCAGGAGCTTTGCATCCAGTGCGGCAACTGCAGCTTCGTCTGCCCGCACAGCGTTATCCGTTCCCGCCTCTATGACCCCGAGCGTCTCGACGGCGCACCGGCCGGGTTCCGCTCCGCCGCGCTGAACGGGGCCGGTCTCCCGGACGCCCGGTACACGTTGCAGGTGTACGTCGAGGACTGCACGGGATGCGGGCTGTGCGTCGAGGCTTGCCCGGTGTCGGCGGGCGGCGAGCCGGTCCGCAAGGCGATCAACCTCGACGCCCGCGAGCCGATGCTCGAGACCGAGCGCGAGAACATCGCCTTCTTCGAGCAGCTGCCGGTGGCCGACCGCACGCGCGTGGACTTCGGCACCGTACGGGGGACGCAGTTCCTCGAGCCGCTGTTCGAGTTCTCCGGCGCCTGCGCCGGGTGTGGCGAGACGCCGTACGTCAAGCTGATCTCGCAGCTGTTCGGCGACCGGCTGACCGTCGCCAACGCGACCGGATGCTCCTCGATCTACGGCGGCAACCTGCCGACGACGCCGTGGACGGTCGATGCCGACGGCCACGGGCCGGCGTGGTCGAACTCGCTGTTCGAGGACAACGCCGAGTTCGGGCTTGGCCTGCGGCTCGCGGCCGACCGCCACACCGAGCTCGCTCGCCGGCGGCTGCAGGAGCTGCGCGACGTGGTCGGGCCCGAGCTCGTGGAGGAGATCCTGAACGCGCCGCAGATCCGAGAGTCGGAGCTGCGTGCCCAGCGCGCGCGGATCGCCGAGCTCGAACGACGGCTCGACGGGCTCGACGGGACCGGCGGCGCCTCGGCCGTGGTGGCGGACCTGCGCAGCGTGATCGATCACCTCATCCGGCGCGCCGTATGGATCGTCGGCGGCGACGGTTGGGCGTACGACATCGGCTCCGGCGGGCTCGATCACGTGCTGGCCAGCGGGCACAACATCAACGTGCTGGTGATGGACACCGAGGTCTACTCCAACACCGGCGGGCAGATGTCGAAGGCGACGCCGCTCGGCGCGGTGGCGAAGTTCTCGGCCGCCGGCAAGACCGTGGCGACCAAGGACCTCGCGCTCCAGGCGATCGCGTACGCCGACGTGTACGTGGCCCGGGTCGCGATGGGCGCCGATCCCCAGCAGACGCTGCGCGCCTTCCGGGAGGCGGAGGCCTACGACGGGCCCTCGCTGATCATCGCCTACAGCCACTGCATCGCGCACGGGATCGACATGCGACAGGGGCTCGACCAGCAGTACCGCGCGGTGGCCAGCGGTCACTGGCCACTGATCCGCTACGACCCGGCGGTACGCGCCGCCGACGGTAACCCGTTCCTGCTCGACTCGCCCAGGCCGCGGATGCCGCTGGGCGACTATCGCAAAGGCGAGCTTCGCTTCCGCTCGCTCGCGGCGTCGAACCCGGCCGAGGCCGACCGCCTGCTCGGCCTCGCTCAGCAGTGGGCCGATCAACGCTGGCGGCTGTATGAGGAGATGGCGACCCGCAGCGCGAGTGAGTTTCCCTCCGACCCCCGAAAGCCAGAGTGATGGACCTCTCGACCAACTACATGGGGCTCGAGCTGCGCAACCCGCTCGTCGCGTCCCCGTCGCCGCAGTCCCATAGCCTCGACGGCATCCGCCGGCTGGCGGACGGCGGGGTCGGTGCGATCGTGATGTTCTCGCTGTTCGAGGAGCAGCTGCGAGAGCGCGCGGCGCGCACGTTCCGGCTCGTCGACGACCACGCCGAGAGCTTCCCCGAGGCGCTCGGCTACTTCCCGTCGATCGCCGAGGAGGACGGTGGCGCCCGCAGTTACCTGGTCCTGCTGGAGAGCGCCGCGTCCGCCGTCGACGTTCCGGTGATCGGGAGCATCAACGGCGTCACCACCGAGGGGTGGACCGAGTACGCGCGCTCGATGCAGGACGCCGGCGCCGCCGCGATCGAGCTCAACATCTACTACCTTCCGGGCAGTACGGAGATCTCCGGGCGCGACGTCGAGCAGCGCCACCTCGACGTGCTGACGCAGGTCAAGGCCGCGGTGACGGTGCCGGTGGCGGTCAAGCTCAGCCCGTACTTCAGTTCCCCCGGCCAGATGGCGCTGCGCCTCGACGACGCCGGGGCCGACGCGCTCGTGCTGTTCAATCGCTTCCTGCAGCCCGACATCGACCCCGAGGAGCTCGTCGTCCTGCCCAAAGTCAACCTCTCGGCTCCGGCCGACGGCCGCCTGGCCCGGACCTGGATCGCGCTGCTGCGCGGCAGGGTGAAGGCTTCACTCGCGGCCACCACCGGCGTCGAGGTCAGCGCCGACGTGGCCAGATACCTGCTCGCCGGCGCGGACGTCGTGATGAGCACGTCGGCCCTGCTCCGCCACGGGCCCGCGTATGCGGGCGAGCTGCTCGGCGGCCTCACCAGCTGGATGGCGCGCAAGGACTTCGGGTCGCTCGACCAGGTGCGTGGCATGCTGTCCGTTCCCTCCGGCGCAGACGAAGCCGCGTATGAGCGCGCGGGCTACGTGACCGCGATGCGAGCTGCCAACGCCGGTGCCTACAACCCGTGGTGAGTGAAACATGACTGAAACGAACAACTCCAACGCTGGCGAGGTGGTCATCATCGGCGGGGGCGTCGCCGGTCTCGAGGCGTTGCTCGCTCTGCGCGAGCTCGCCAGCGATCGCGTCGCGCTGACGCTCGTCTCCAGAGACGGCCAATTCGTCGATCGCCCCGTGACCGTGGCCGAGCCGTTCCGGCTGCGGGCGGCCGCGCACCACTCGCTGGCCGAGATCGCCGATGAGCTCGGGGCGAAATTCGTACAGGCCACGGTCACCGGCGTCGACGGGTCCGAGCGCCGGGTGAGCTGCACGGACGGTCCCGACATCTCGTTCGACACGCTGATCCTCGCTCCCGGCGCGCGGCTGCGGTCGCCGGCCGCCGAGGCGATCGCGTTCGGGGTCGAAGGGTCGGGCCAGGCCGTCCGGGAGATGCTCGACCGGCTGCGCAGCGGCGAGGCGCGGAGCGCAGCGTTCGTCGCGCCCAGCACGACCGGATGGCTGCTGCCCCTGTACGAACTCGCGCTGATGACCGCACGCGACCTCACCCGCAGCGGCGTCGAGGGAGTGAAACTGAGCTTGCACAGCCCGGAGGCTGAACCGCTGTCGATGTTCGGCGATCAGGCGAGCAAGAGCGTCGCCCGGCTGCTGAACGGGGCCGGAATCGAGTTCGTCGGATCCACCGCCGAGGCGGCGAGCGCCGACTATGTCGTCACCCTGCCCCTGCTCAGCGGCCCCGCGCTGGCCGGTGTGCCGGCAGCGCCGCCGAATGAGTTCATTCCGGTCGACGGGTACGGGCGCGTGACGGGACTCGCGAACGTGTACGCGGCCGGCGACGCCGTGGACTTCCCGGTCAAGCAAGGCGGGCTCGCCTCCCAGCAGGCGGATGCCGTGGCCGTGCACGTCGCCGCGAGCTATGGAGCGCCGGTGGAGCCGACCCCGTTTCGGCCGGTATTGCGGGGGATGCTGTTCACCGGTGACGAGCCGCTGTTCATGCGCTCCGGCGTGCAGGGATCCGACCCCGACGTTCCCGACGCGTGGCATCCGCTGTGGTGGCCACCGACCAAGGTCGCCGGCCGCTACCTCGCGCCGTACCTGTCCGGACGGGGCGAGGTCGAGGCATTCGGAAGCCACCCGGTCGGGTTCGTCGACATCGACATGCCGCTGACGGCAGCCACGCTCCCGGGCTGACGATATTGGCCATCCGTAATTACTCCCATAACTGCCGTAGCGCGTGGCGGATGCCGGCGGCAGGCGCGATTCTACCGTTGTCGCCGACGCCGAACTAAGGAGACCCACCATGTCGGAGAGCAGCATCCAGGGCATCCACGGGAGCTATCTGATGCCGCATTTCGATCACGCCACCGTGGCGGATGCGATGCATCCGGGGATCCTGTCGTGCGAGCCCGATGCGTCACTCACCGAGGTCGCCCGGATGATGAGCACGCGCCACGTTCACTGCATCGTGATCAAGGCCGCCGACGACGGGCCGGGTGACGAGCCGCCGCTGTGGGGGCTCGTCTCCGACCTCGACGTCGTGCGTGCAGGGCTGCGTCCGGACGCCCCCGAGACGGCCGTGGAGCTCGCGGTCAAGCCGGTCATCAAGATTGAAACGACCGCGGCCCTGCGCGACGCGGCGCAGCTGATGCTCGACAAGGGCGCCAGTCACGTCGTCGCGGTCAATCCCGCGTCTGAACGCCCGGTCGGGATCCTGTCGACGCTCGACATCGCGGGCGTGATCGGATGGGGAGAGATGTAGGTCGTGTGTCGTTCGTCCAGCACTGACAAGGGGTGAATGTGAGCAGCGTGGTGATCAGTTCAGCCGCCCGGACCGCGATCGGGTCGTTCGGGCGCAGTCTGCGTGACGTCCCCCCGACCGAGCTGGGTGCCACCGCCGCTCGCGCGGCGATCGATCGCGCCGGGCTCGATCCCGGGCAGGTGGACCAGGTCGTGTTCGGCAACGTCATCCACACCGCACCCGAGGATCATTACCTGGCGCGGGTCGTCGGCATCAACGCGGGGATTCCGAAGGAGTCGCCGGCGATGACGCTCAACCGCCTGTGTGGCAGCGGCCTCCAGGCGATCGTCACGGCCGCCCAGACGATCCAGACCGGTGACGCCGACATCGTGCTCGCGGGCGGAGCGGAATCGATGAGCAGAGGCGCGTACTGGATCGAGAGCGCGCGCTGGGGCGCGCGGATGGGCGAGACCCCACTGGTCGACTCGGTCGTGGGCGCGCTCACCGACCCCTTCGACAGGATTCATATGGGCGTGACGGCCGAGAACCTGGCGAAGTCCCACGACATCTCCCGCGAGGCGCAGGACGAGTTCGCGGTCGAGTCGCACCGGCGCGCCACCGCGGCGATCGACGCGGGCCGCTTCGACGACGAGATCGTGCCGGTCGAGGTCAGCACGCGCAAAGGGACGGTCGAGTTCAAGGTCGACGAGCACGCTCGGCCCGACGTCTCAGTCGAGGCGCTCGCGAAGCTCAAGCCGGCGTTCGACGCCGGCGGCACGGTGACCCCCGGCAACGCATCGGGCGTCAACGATGCCGCGGCGGCGGCGGTGGTCATGTCGGAGGAGCGGGCCGAGCAGCTGGGAGCGCCGGTGAGGGCGAGGATCCTGTCGTACGCGGTCTGCGGAGTGGAGCCGGCGACGATGGGCATCGGCCCCGTTCCCGCGGTGCGCAAGGCGCTCGAGCGAGCCGACAAGACGCTCGACGAGGTTGACGTCATCGAGCTCAACGAGGCGTTCGCGGCGCAGTCGCTGGCCGTGCTCAAGGACCTCGAGCTGGACACCGCACGGGTGAACCCGAACGGAGGCGCGATCGGCCTCGGGCACCCGGTCGCCGCCACGGGCGCGATCCTCGTGACCAAGATCCTGAGCGAGATGGAGCGCGAGGGTCACCAGCTCGGGCTCGTGACCCTCTGCATCGGCGGCGGCCAGGGAATCGCGATGCTGGTCGAGCGCGAGTAGCGCCGCGCAATCCACGGGCGAGGAGAGAGACATGCCAGCAGTTCAACACGAGGCGGTTCACGCGATGGCGCCCGAGCGGTTCGCGTCCGTGCTGTCGCGAGGCGAGTACGAGGCCTTACTCGACCTGGTGACGCAGGCCGCGCGAGAGTTACACGGCCGCGTGATCTGGAACGTCAACTCGACCGCAAAGGGCGGCGGAGTGGTCGAGATGTTGCGACCGTTGCTGGGTTACTGTCGCGGTGCGGGCGTCGACGCGCGGTGGCTGGTGATCTCGGGGGAGCCGGACTTCTTCACGATCACCAAGCGCATACACAATCGCCTGCACGGCTTCGCCGGGGACGGCGGCCCGCTCGGGGACGCCGAGCGGGAGGTCTACGAGCGGACGCTGTCGGCCAGCGCCCAGGAGCTGGCGGAGCTGGTGCATCCGCAGGACATCGTGATCCTGCACGATCCCCAGACGGCCGGGCTGGCGGCGGCGGTCCGGGAGACGGGCGCGACGGTGATGTGGCGCTGTCACGTCGGACTCGATGTCGCCAACGACCGTGCGCGCGACGCGTGGGAGTTCCTGCGCGGCTACGTCTCCCAGGCCCACGTCTTCATCTTCTCTCGGGCGGGGTTTGCGTGGGAAGGGCTGCCGCGTGACCGGATCTCGGTGATCCGCCCGTCGATCGACGCGTTCGCTCCGAAGAACGCCGAGCAGACGCGCGAGCAATCGCGCGCGATCATGGCGAGCGCCGGTGTGCTCGCCGACGACGTGGACGCGTATCCGACGTTTACGCGCTCCGACGGCACGCCGGGCCGCGTGCAGCGACGGGCGGAGATGCTCGAGGAGCAGGCCCTGTCGGCCGAGGTGCCGGTGGTGATGCAGGTTTCCCGGTGGGATCAGCTCAAGGACCCACTGGGCGTGCTGGGCGCGTTCGCCGAGCACGTCTCGCACCGCGAGGCGCACCTGATGCTGGTCGGCCCGTCGACCGCGGCGGTCGCCGATGATCCGGAAGGCGCGCAGGTCCTCGACGCCGTGCGAGCGGCGTGGCACGACCTGGCCTCGCCGGTCCGCCGGCGAGTGCACCTGTGCTCGCTGCCGATGGAGGACATCGAGGAGAACGCGGCGATCGTCAACGCGCTCCAGCGACACGCCCGCGTGGTCGTACAGAAGAGCCTCGCAGAGGGGTTCGGCTTGACCGTCTCGGAGGCGATGTGGAAGCAGCGCCCGGTCGTGGGCAGCCGCATCGGCGGCATTCGCGATCAGATCGAGGATGGCCGATCGGGGCTGTTGCTGTCGGACCCGCGCGACCTCGAGCAGGTGGGGATGGCGATCACCGGGTTGCTGGAGGACAGCGAGCGCGCGGAACGCATCGGGATCGCGGCCCAGCGCCGCGTCCAGCAGCAGTTCCTCGGGCCGCACCACCTCGGGCGCTACTTCGAGGTGATGCAGCGAGTCGCCTCACAGCGAGCGCACGACGGGCCGTGACGGGCACAAGCGCCAAGAGACCGCCGGGCACGGGTGCACCCGGCGGTCTTTGAGGTGAGATCGGACCAAGGCGCCGCCCACCATCATCGGGAAGCGGCGCTATCCGGTGAGCCTGGGCGCGCGACTACGGGTTTTCCCGCAACCGATCATGCGGCTAAACCCGATGCGTAGGACCCCGCAACCCTGCAACCCTAGTGCAACCCCGTGTCAGTTGGAATCCAGGTGCTCTGCAATTCCCAACCGGAGAGGTTTACATGTCCACCATCGAGTCAGCCACTTTTGCGGCGCCGGGCGAGCCGGGGAGTCCGGTCGAGCTCAAAGAGCGTTACGACAATTTCGTCGGGGGTGAATGGGTCGCCCCGACCACCGGTGAGTACCGGGAGAACCCCACGCCGTCGACGGGCGAGACCTTCTGCGAAGTCGCCCATTCCGGCGCGGCGGACATCGAGGTCGCGCTCGACGCCGCGCACGCCGCCAAGGGCGCCTGGGGACGGCAATCGCCGACCGAGCGCGCCGCGGTGCTGAACGCGGTCGCCGATGCCATCGACGAGAACCTCGAGATGCTCGCGGTAGCGGAGAGCTACGAGAACGGCAAGCCGGTGCGCGAGACGCTCGCCGCCGACATTCCCCTGTCGGCCGATCACTTCCGCTACTTCGCGGGCGCGATCCGCGCCGAGGAAGGTCGGATCTCGGAGATCGACGAGAACACGTACGCCTACCACTTCCACGAGCCGCTCGGGGTCGTCGGTCAGATCATCCCCTTCAACTTCCCGCTGCTGATGGCCGCGTGGAAGATCGCCCCCGCGCTGGCGGCCGGGAACTGCACGGTGATGAAGCCGGCCAGCCCGACGCCGTGGTCGATCCTGAAGCTGATGGAAGTGATCGGCGACATCGTTCCGCCAGGCGTGGTGAACGTGGTGAACGGACCCGGCGCGGAGATCGGGAAGGCGCTGGCGGCGAACAAGCGGATCGCCAAGATCGGGTTCACGGGCGAGACCGTCACCGGCCGCCTGATCATGTCCTACGCGGCTCAGAACCTGATCCCGTCGACGACCGAGCTCGGCGGCAAGTCACCGAACATCTTCTTCGAAGACGTGATGGCGGCCGACGATGCGTTCCTCGACAAGGCGGTCGAGGGTCTCGTCCTGTACGCGTTCAACAAGGGCGAGGTCTGCACGTGCCCATCGCGGGCTCTGATTCAGGAGTCGATCTACGACGAGTTCATCGCGCGCGTGCTCGACCGCATCGGTCAGATCAAGCAGGGCGATCCCCTCGATCGCGAGACGATGATCGGCGCTCAGGTCTCGACGAGCCAGCTCGAGAAGATCGAGAGCTACGTCAAGATCGGCCGCGACGAGGGCGCCGAGGTGCTGATCGGCGGCGACCGGACCAATCTGAACGGACGGCTCTCGGGTGGCTACTACTTCGAGCCGACCGCCCTGAAGGGTCACAACAAGATGCGGGTCTTCCAGGAGGAGATCTTCGGCCCGGTCGTCGCGGTGACGACGTTCAAGGACGAGGCCGAAGCACTCGAGATCGCCAACGACACGCTCTACGGCCTCGGAGCCGGTGTGTGGAGCCGCGACGGCAGCCGGGCGTTCCGCATGGGCCGCGCGATCCAGGCCGGGCGCGTGTGGACCAACTGCTACCACCAGTATCCGGCGCACGCGGCGTTCGGCGGCTACAAGGCCTCCGGCGTGGGGCGCGAGAACCATCGGATGATGCTCGAGCACTACTCGCAGACGAAGTGCCTACTGGTCAGCTACGACCCGAACCCGCTCGGGTTCTTCTAGAGATGACACGCGAAGGCGGCGACACCAACGCCGCCGTCGCGGCCACCCCCGCGGCGCTCGAGGTGATCAATCGCCTCAGCGCCGCGCAGGGGCCGCTGATGTTCTTCCAATCCGGCGGCTGTTGCGACGGCGGGGTCCCGATGTGCCTCAAGGACGGCGAGCTTCCGCTCGGCCCCGGCGACGTGCGTCTCGGCGACATCGCCGGCATCCCGTTCTACATCGACTCCGATCAGTACGAGCGATGGGGACGGCCCCAGTTGACGGTCGACGTCTCACCCGGGGCCACGGACGGGTTCTCGCTCGAAGGGCTCGAGGGCGTTCATTTCGTGACGCGATCGGAGCCGTGATGCGGTTGGCCGGTGTCGCGCGGTTGGCCCGGGTCGCGGCTCCGCGCGGTTTGTCCACTGACTTAGGTGGAGAAGTGCGGATGCCTCGAGTGGTTCCCTCGACGTACGATGCCGGGCAGCGATGAGCGCGTCCGCCTTGAACACGAACTCCACGCACTTTGCACCGGCGAGGCCGGCGCCGGCCATGACCGTGGCGCCGATCGCAAAGTCGCTGGGGCCCGACTCAGACGGGGTGCTCGACGTCGCGCTCGAAGCGCTTCGTTTCGAGCACGCTCACGCCGAGGCCTCCCGCTCGCGCGCGGCGCTCGAGCGCCTCGCCGCCGCACGGGCCGCGAACCTGGTGTCCCGGTCGCGTAGCATCCGCGCGATGGCGCTCTACGTCTCCGCTCTCGGCGTGCTCGGTGCACGGGTCCTGCTGATCGCCCTCGTCCACCTGGTCGGGATCTGAGACACCGTGCGGATCGGCATGCTCACCGGCGGTGGCGACTGTCCCGGGCTCAACGCGGTCATCAGGGCGGTGGTTCGCTGCGGGATCGACGAGTTCGGCGACGAGCTCGTCGGCTTCCGCGACGGATGGCGCGGCGTGCTCGAGAGCTCGTACATCGATCTCGACATCGAGGCGACGCGCGGGATCCTGCCGCGCGGCGGCACGATCCTCGGCAGCTCGCGGACCAACCCGTACAAGCGGGACGACGGTGTCGATCTCGTCCGCAAGACCCTCGCCGACCTCAACATCGACGCGCTGATCGCGATCGGCGGCGAGGACACGCTGGGCGTCGCCAACAAGCTCCATCAGGACGGCGTGAACGTGATCGGCGTGCCGAAGACGATCGACAACGATCTCGGCGCCACCGACGTCACGTTCGGGTTCAACACCGCGCTACAGATAGCCACCGAGGCGATCGACCGCCTGCACACGACGGCGGAGAGCCACAACCGGATCCTGGTGGTCGAGGTGATGGGACGGAGCGCCGGCTGGATCGCGCTTCATTCCGGAATCGCCGGCGGCGCGGACGTGATCCTGATCCCCGAGATCCCGTTCGACATCGACGAGGTGTGCCGGCTGATCAACCGCCGGCACGACCGGGGACGGTACTTCTCGATCGTGGTCGCCGCCGAGGGAGCGACGCCCAAGGCCGGGACGATGGAGGTGCTGACCGGCGATCTCGATGAATTCGGCCATCCGCGGCTGGGCGGTATCGGCGTCCGCCTCGAGCACGAGATCGAGACACGCACCGGATACGAGACCCGCGCCACCGTCCTCGGACATGTGCAGCGGGGCGGCACCCCGACGGCGTACGACCGCGTGCTCGCGACCAGGCTGGGCCTGGCGGCGATCCGGGGTGCGCACGACGGCGCGTGGGGAATGATGGCCTCGCTTCAGGGCAACGAGATCAAGCTTGTGACGCTGGCTGAGGCGGTCGCGGAGGTGCGCCGAGTGCCGATCGAGGAATACGAGAGCCTGGGCGTGCTGTTCGGGTGAGAGCGAGGAATGCATGAGCACGATTGACCGCGTACACGCCCGCCAGATCCTCGACAGCCGCGGCAACCCGACGGTCGAGGTCGACATCCGGCTCTCCAGCGGCGCGGCGGGGCGCGCCGCGGTGCCGTCCGGAGCGTCGACCGGGACCCGCGAGGCGCTCGAGCTTCGGGACGGCGGGACCGCGTTCGGGGGGAAGGGAGTGGCCCGCGCGGTGGCGAACGTCAACGGCGAGATCGCCGACGCCGTGCGGGGCCGCGACCCCTCCGACCAGCGCGAGCTGGATGAGTCGCTGATCGCGCTCGACGGCACCGACGGCAAGTCCCGTCTGGGCGCTAACGCGCTCCTGGGGGTGTCGATGGCCGTGGCCAGGGCCGCCGCCGCCGATGCCTCGGAGCCGCTGTGGCGGTACCTGGGCGGACCTGACGCAAGCCTCCTGCCGGTGCCGACGATGAACGTCCTCAACGGCGGCGTGCACGCCGACAACCCGGTTGACTTCCAGGAGTTCATGATCGCCCCGGTCGGAGCGGAGTCGTTCGCGCACGCGATCCGAATCGGCTCGGAGGTCTACCACGAGCTCCAGCGCACGCTCAAGAAGCGCGGGCTCGGGACCGCCGTCGGCGACGAGGGCGGGTTCGCGCCGGCGCTGGACTCGAACGAAGCGCCGCTCGAGCTGCTCGTGACCGCGATTCAGAGCGCTGGCTACTCCCCGGGAGTCGACGTCGCGATCTGCATGGACCCTGCCGCCAGCGAGTTCTTCAAGGACGGCGGCTACGCGCTCGCCGCCGAGGGACGATCGTTGTCGTCCGACGAGATGGTCGACTACTACGCGGCGATCGTCGATCGCTACCCGGTGGTGTCGCTCGAGGACGGGATGGCGGAGGGCGATTGGGATGGCTGGGCCGCGCTCACCGAGCGGCTCGGCAGCCGCCTTCAGCTCGTCGGCGACGACATCTTCGTCACCAACCCGGCGATCCTGCGCGAGGGAATCGACCGCGGCGTCGCGAACTCGATCCTGATCAAGCTCAACCAGATCGGCACGCTCACCGAGACCCTCGACACGATCGCGCTGGCCAAGGACGCCGGCTACCGGGCGGTCATCTCCCATCGCTCGGGGGAGACCGAGGACACGTTCATCGCCGACCTGGTGGTCGCCACCGGCGTCGGGCAGATCAAGACCGGCGCGCCGGCCCGCACCGAGCGCGTCGCCAAGTACAACCAGCTGCTGCGGATCGAAGAGGAGCTCGGCGAGCGCGCGCGCTACGCGGGGCGGGTCGCGGTCGCGGTGGCGTAACCGTCCCGTGGTGGCGGTGGCGTGAGCGTGGCGGCGGCCTCGCGGTCGCTGGTGGTCTGCGCTGACCTGCTTCACGCGCCATTGGACGCGCCCGGGACCGACCGTGGCGCAGAATGCATGTGGGGCATGCGCGACGCGCCACAGTCCAGCCCGCGCGCGCCGAATGGCGCGTTAAGCAGGTGATCCAGCTTGGCTTGGCGGCTGGAACGTTCGCGTTTGGGTCATGTTTCAGGCAGGCGTTGAGGTGGGCGTCGGCGATGCGCTGGTCGAGAGCTCCCACTGGCGGACGCGGATATAGAAATTAGAGGTGGTTGGGAAACACCGACATCCGCCGGTAGCAGAAGTGCGGGTGGGCGTCCGAGCCGCCATGGCGAAACCAACGCCGCGCCGAGGTCTTCTCCGGCGCGACGCCGATCATCACCACCCCGTCGTCGGGAACCCCCGATCCAACAGGAACCGCACGACCTGCCCCTCGGACTGCAGCTTCGGTACGTACCCGGCGAGGAAGATCCTGTCGACCGAGTTGACCTGGAGGGTGGTCCGCTCCCGCAGTAGGCTGGCAATCGTGGCCATGGCAGCCGCCTCCTAGGCGCCCCGCCAACAGGCGGGCTCGCAGCAACTTCGAGCTCGACCGACGGCCCAGCGTCGTCACTCTGGACGGAGGCACCGAGGCGCCCCGACCCGCGGCTCGGCGGTATAGGCTCCTCGTCAAAGGTACTCATGGGCTCCGCCGGCGAAGGCGGGCCCCCCGCGCTCCTCCACGTGCCCGCGGTTCGTGCCCCGAACGCGCCCGGAAGCCGGGCCGTGAATCCGATTACGAGTCGGTCGCCTGGGCTGACGGCGCGACCGTCTCCATCAGCGACCGCCCGGTCATCTCCGA
>Ga0335078_10001133_pt1 | contig 40353 bp, 34 predicted proteins | sample Lox_Sample_32_FD_206711 | JGI IMG/M metagenome (GOLD analysis project Ga0335078, IMG submission 206711) | Soil microbial communities from Loxahatchee National Wildlife Refuge, Florida, United States - Lox_Sample_3.2 | ecosystem: Environmental > Terrestrial > Soil > Wetlands | place: USA... | reverse complement strand
GTCGGCGACCCGCCCGCGGAGGCCAGGTACTCCATGAAGTTGCAGGTCAGGCCCTCGTACGAGTCGCCTTCCCAGACGAAGCCGTACTTGACCTTGCCGTCCTTGACCAGGGTGCTGGCCTCGGTCTCGAGTTGCTGCCAGGTCGTGGGCGGCGTCATGTGCGCCGCGGCCAGCAGGTCCTTGCGGTAGTACATGAAGCCCTGGTCCTCGAACAGCGGCGAGCCGTAGACCTTGCCCTTGTAGGTGGCGCCCGTGACCAGCCCCGGGGCGAACTTGGTCCAGTAGCTGGCCGGCACGTAATCCGACAGCGGCACGGCGAGCTGGTGCGCGCCGAACTGGGCGGGCCAGATCACGTCGCCCATGAACACGTCGGGGGTGGTCGAGCCGCCGGAGATCTGGGTGGCCAGCGTGGCCCGGTTGGTGTCGGTGTCGGTTGACGCCGAGATCAGGCTGACATGAATGTTCGGGTACTGCTTCTCGAACGTGTTGATCAGCACGGTCCGGGCGTCGTTGGCCCCGGTGCCGCTGAGCGGGCTCGCCGACCACGAGATCGAACCCGATGTGGCGCTGCCGGCTGCGGACGACGAGCCGCCGGCCGGCAAGGCCGTGCTGCTGGTTGTGCTGCCGGAGCTGGGGCTGCTGGTGCCGCTGCTCCCGCAGCCGACCAGGGCGAGCGCTCCGACCACCCCGGCGACGGCAGTCAGCTGCCAGGCGTGTCTCCTGGGATATCTACGCGATCCCATACTTCCTCCACTGAAAGTAGTGACTTCGTAACTTCGCGTGAAAGCACCTGAGGGCGTTTGGCCGGCTACGCGCCAGCCGGGTGCGGCGTCCCGGCGTCCGGATCCGCTCCGGACCTGCGGGTTAGATCAGCAAGCGCAGGGCTGGCCGACCCCCGTGCGGTCAGCCCTGGCGAGCTTCATCCGTCGCGGATGATCTGGGTCAGCTGCCCGGCCATTTCGGACAGGGCCTGCTGAGGTTGTTTCTGGCGGGTCAGGGCCTCGTACACCGCGCTCGAGATGGCCAGGCTGGCCTGGTCGTAGTTGGTGATCGCCGGGCGTGGCTTGGCCGAGTTGATGGCCTGCTCGAGCACGGGCAGGTAGGGGTGGCTGCGAATCAGGCTCTGGTCGGTATAGAGCTGGGTCCAGACCGGGGGGAACGACCCCTGCTCCAGCATCTGCCGCTCGTTGGGCAGGTCTGTCATGTACTTGATGAAGTTCAGCGCCGTCAGCTGATGCTGGGAGTACGCGCTGATCGCGAGGTTGGCGCCGCCGAGCGAGCTGGAACCCGTGCCGTCCGGGCCCGGCAGCGCCGCGACCCCGAACTTGCCGTACACCTTGTTCTGCGGGCCCGGTACCGACAGGGCCGCGTACACGTCGGGCCAGTTATTGAGGAACAGGAACTTGCCGGCCGCGAACGCGTCCTGCGACGACTCCTCCTCGTAGGTGAGCGCGACCTTGGGGATCCAGCCCTGCTGGAACCCGTTGACCAGGAAGTCGAGCCCCTGGAGCGCCTTCGGCGAGTCCACGGTGACCATGGTGCCTTCCGGGGAGAGGATGGACCCCCCGGCGGACTGGACGGCCTCGGCGAAGTTGACGGTGAGGCCCTCGTAGGGGGCGAACGTCCCGGCGTACCCGTAGAGCCCGTACTTGGGGGCCACGGTCCTGGCGAGCTGCTGCAGCTGGGCCCAGGTCTTGGGGGGCTGCTTGCCCGCCTTGGCGAGGATGTCCTTGCGGTAGTAGAGGAGATCCGCGTTGCTGTAGTCGGGTACGGCGTACAGCCGGCCCTGGTACATGGCGGTGTCGACGGCCGGCTTGAGGAAATCGCCGAGCGGGAACTGGCTCTGCGGCAGCGGGATGATCCAGCCGTTCGAGGCGAACTCAGCGGTCCAGATCACGTCCATGTCGATGACGTCGTACAGATCGCTTTTCGCCTGGAGGTTCGCGACCAGCTGGGCCAGCTGGCCGTTGGACGCCTCGGGCAGCAGCAGCAAGGTGACCTTCTGGCCGGGATTCTGGTTGTTCCAGCCGGTGATCACGCCCTGCAGCCAGCCCGAGTTGTCCTTGCCGATGGCGAGGGTAATCGGGCCGATCCCGTCCGCCGACGGCGCCGACCCGCCCGACGGGGCGCTGCACCCTGCGATGAAGAAGAGTCCTGCGGCAAGGACTGCGACACCTGGCATCGCACGCCTCATGCAGGCCTCCACCACATACCCCACGGCCATGTAAAATTCGTACATGCATGTTATGCACGTCCGTTAGGCATATGTCAACAGCATCACATAACGAGTCAGACATGTTTCGCGGCGTATGAGCGAAGCGTGTCACAGGCTGCCGGGAACCGCAATCACCTGCGGTGTTGCACGCCGGTGGCGATTTGTCCATGGCGCTGGGTCTTACTTGCGGGTAATGCTCAGCGTTAACCTGAGCGAGGGGGCCCGGCGGGCCTATGGAGGTGACGGGAACGTGCGGCTGCCCTTGCTGGCCCTGCTCGCCAAGGAGCCGGCTCACGGCTACGAGCTGAAGCTCGCGCTGGAACAGACTTTCGGCCAGGCCTATCCATCGCCGAACATCGGGCAGATCTACGTCACGCTGAAGCGCCTGGAGCAGGATGGCCTGGTCCGCAGCGAGGATGTGGAGCAGACCACCCGGCCCAATAAGCGCGTCTACGAGCTCACCCCGGCCGGCCGGGACGCGCTGCGTGCCTGGGTCAGCGCGCCGTGTGACGGGCCGCGCGTCCGCGATGAGTTCTTCATCAAGCTGATCCTGGCCCCGATGGCAGGACTTGCCGACCGGATGGAGCTCATGAACTCCCAGCGCAGGCATTATCTGGGCATAATGCGTAACCTGACTGAGCTGCAGGCCGACGCCGACCCGGCCGACACCCCAGCCCGGCTCCTGATCGAGGGTGCCATCCTGCACCTGCAGGCGGACCTCGACTGGCTGGAGAGATGCCAGGAGGAACTTGTGTGAGACGGCAGCGTCATCCCCGGGGGGGCGACCCCCCGGTGACCCCCCGTCCGGGGAGGCTGCCCGCCCCCCCGGAACCCCCCGGCGCGCCACCACTGCTGCGCGCCAGCAAGCTGGTGAAGGTCTACCGGGCCGACGGGGTCACGGTGGAGGCCATCCGGGGGGTGGACATCGAGCTCGCCATCGGCGAGTTCGTCGCCATCATGGGGCCGTCCGGCTCGGGCAAGTCCACTCTGCTGCACGTTCTCGGCGGCCTCGAGCCCGCCACGAGCGGCGAGATCTGGCTGCGGGGACAGCGCGCGGACCGGCTTTCCACGGCCGCCTGGGCCGTCTTGCGCCGTCAGCACATCGGGTTCGTGTTCCAGTTCTTCAACCTGCTGTCCAATATGACGGTCGCGGACAACGTGGAACTGCCCGCGCTGCTGGCCGGCGCGACCCCCCGGCAGGCCAGGAAGCGCCGCGAGGAGCTGCTGGCCGAACTCGGCATCGCCGACAAGGCGGGTGCCGCGCCGGCCCGGCTGTCCGGCGGGGAACAGCAGCGCGTCGCGCTGGCCCGCGCGCTGGCCAACGAGCCGAGCGTGCTGCTGGCCGATGAGCCGACCGGCAACCTGGACAGCTCCAACACGCGCGACGTGCTCCGCCTGCTGCGCCGGGCGCACGCCGGGGGGCAGGCCATCTTGATGGTCACCCACGACGCCCGGGTCGCCAGCCTGGCCGACCGGGTGATCAACCTGTTCGACGGGATGGTGGCCGACGACGCCAAGGTCGTGCCCATCCCGCGCACCGTCAACGGCGTCGGCGACGTCCTGGAGATGAGAGGCTGACCCGGATGCGAGGCACGCTCCGCTGGGCGCGCGCTGACCTGCGTGCCCGCCGGGGCCAGGCGCTGATCACCATCGCCGTCGTCGCGGGCGTGGTGGCCGCCCTGTTCCTCGCCACCATGCTCCTGCAGGGCGCGATCAACCCCTGGCAGCAGCTGTTCTCCCGGACCCGCGGCGCGGACGTGCTGGTCTACTTCGCCAGCGGCACTAACACCAGCGAGCTGCGTTACGTGGCCGGAATCCAGGCCAGGAGCCAGCCCTACCAGGCCGCGTCGGCGACCCTGGAGCAGGGTGCGGTGAAGTCGCCGGTCGAGCTGCGGGCCATGACGCCCGTGCCGCCGGCGATGTCCGCGCCGCTCATGGTGGCCGGCACCTGGCTGCGGTCCCCGGCCCCGGACGGGGCGGTCATCGAGGCGTCGTTCGCCCAGGCCGTGCACGTCGGGGTCGGTGACCAGATCCGCGTGTACGGCATCGACGGCACCCAGGTGCCGATGCGGGTGATCGGCATCGCGGACACTGCCGACCAGGGCTTCTACCCGCAGTGGACGCCCGGCCTGATCTGGGTGCAGCACAAGCTGCTGACGCGGGTGGAGCCGAACCCGAGCGAGACCCAGGAGATCGTCGGCCTGCGGCTCTACGACAACTCCGCGGTGGCCACCGGCCAGGTCGTCCAGACCATCTGGAGTCTCTACAACGGCCCGGCCGAGAACTCGGCCTCGGCCGTCGAGCGCTACTCCACCTGGCAGCAGGTGAAGGCCTCGATGGCGAGCAACGACCGGCTGCTCGGGCTGCTGCTCGCCCTGTTCGGCATCATCGCCCTGGTGGCCGCCCCGTGCGCCATCGCCAACGTCACCGCCGGCCGCGTCCTGGTGCAGCGGCAGGACCTCGCGATGCTCAAGGCGCTCGGCTTCACCCCCGGGCAGGTGGTCCGGATGCTCCTCGCCGAGCAGACCCTGCTCGGGGCGCTCGGCGCCGGGCTCGGCCTGCTCGCGGCCTGGATCATGACCCTGCCGCGGTTCGTCAGCCCGCCGGGGGGCACGCCGGTGGGCCTCGCTCCGCTCTCCGGTGCCTGGATGGCGCTGATCGGGGTGGGCACCGTGCTCACCGTCGCGATCGCCACCGTCATCCCGGCCTGGTGGGCCGGCCGGGTGTCGCCGGTCGCGGCCGTCCAGCCGACCCCGCCCCGCAGGCACCTGTCGCTGATCGCCCGGCTCGGCCTGCTCGTCCACCTGCCCGCCGCGCTGGTGCTCGGGGCCAGGGACTCGCTCACCCGGCGGCTGTCCGCGATGCTGACCGTGTTCGGCCTGGCCATCCCGATGGCGATGATCACCATCGCGCTGACCTGCTGGTCGACCATCGACGGGTTCACCAGCGACCCGGGCAAGATCGGCCTCGCCGCGCCGGTCACGGTCAGCCAGGGCGGCCTGGACAGCATGCAGATGCTGGCCCTGATCAGCCACGATGACCAGGTGGTCGCGTCCTATCCGGGCGCCCAGTTCGTCACTTTGCTACCCGGCGACAACGGCACCTTTATCGCCCGGGCCATGGGCACCTCGAGCCGGCCCTACCCGTTCCGCGCCGTGCAGGGGCGTATGTTCAGCGCGGCCAACGAGGCGGTCGCCGGCCAGGGCTTCCTGGACCTGATGCACATCAAGGTGGGCGCGTGGATCCTGCCGACCATCGACGGCGTGCCGGTGATCCTGCACATCGTCGGCCGGACGATCGAGCCCGACAACAACGGGGACGTGCTCGACTTCGGGCTCGACGCGCTGACCCACGCGGGCAGCGCGCCGCCGGAGGTCTACAGCCTGGTCCTGAAGCCGGGGGTGCCGGCCGCCGCCGCCCGGGCCCGGCTGCTCGCCGAGTCGGGCGACCAGCTCGACGTGCAGGTGGTGACCAACCCGGCCAGCGAGCTCCGGGTGGTGCAGCTGGTGATCGGGGTCTCGGTGGTCATCCTGGCCGTGATCGGGCTCGCGAACCTGCTCACCGCGACCGTGGTCGGGATGCGGGACCACCGGCACGAGGTGGGCGTGCTGGCGGCCATGGGGCTCACGCCGCGCCAGGTGATGGCGACCCTGGTGGTGAACACGATGATCCTCACCGCGCTCGGCGTGACCGGCGGGATCGTGGCCGGCCTGGTGATCGCGCCGCGGCTGATCAACATGCAGGGCCAGACCAGCGGCATCGGCTCCGGCATCGCCGTCAGCCTGAGCGCGGCGGCGATCGCGGAGATCCTGGCCGTCGCGCTGGTCACCGCCGCGGTCGCGGCGCTGATCCTGGCCCGCCGCACCACCGCCAGGTCGGGCTCGGCCCATCTGCACACCCCCGCCCGCCCGCCGCGGCCCAGGCCCGCGCAGCCCGCCCGCTAGGCCCGGCGCCCCGCGAGGCCCGGGAGCCGGAGCCGCCTGTAACGTTCTGCCCCCCTCCGACGATGATCTAAGTGAAAGCGGCTGACGCGGGTACCCCCGAGCCCACGTCAGCCGCTTTGTGTCAGCCAGGGGCTGGCGGGATTTCTCGCCGCGGGGGCGGTAAGCCGACTACTCTGCGCACCCTGATGCGGGTAGCGTTCGGGTATGACGACGATCCAAGCGCCGTTCGGCCAGATGATGACGGCGATGATTACCCCGATGACCCCGGACGGGGCCGTGGACTACGACGGGGCCGCCCGCCTCGCCGACTATCTCGTCACCGGCATGCGCAATGACGGCCTGGTGGTCAACGGGACCACCGGCGAGGCGCCCACCACGACCGACGCCGAGAAGGAGCGACTGCTCCAGGTGGTGCTCGAGGCGGTGGGCTCCCGGGCCAAGGTGGTGGCCGGGGTCGGCACCAACGTGACCGCCCACACCATCGAGCTAGCCCGTACGGCCGAACGAGCCGGTGTTCACGGCCTCCTGGTCGTGACTCCCTATTACAACAAGCCGCCTCAGCCCGCGCTCGAGGCTCACTTCACCGCGGTCGCCGACGCCACCGGCCTGCCCGTGCTCATCTACGACATTCCCGGCCGGACCGGCGCCGCCGTGGCCACCGAGACCCTGATCAGGCTGGCCGCCCACCCCAGGATCGTGGGCGTCAAGGATGCGAAGGACGCCCCGGGCGCCACCTCGCACGTGCTGGCCAAGACCGACCTCGTTTACTACTGCGGCACGGACATGCTGAACCTGCCGTGGCTCTCGCTCGGCGCCGTCGGCTTCATCAGCGTGGTCGGCCACGTGGTGGGCGACCGGCTGCACGAGATGATCGACGCGTTCGGCGCCGGCGACGCGGCCCGGGCGCGGCAGATCCACTACGAGCTCATACCGGTGTATGACGGGCTGTTCCGCAACCAGGGCGCGGTCATGACCAAGGCCGCGCTCGACCTGCTCGGCCAGCCCGGCGGCGGAGTGCGGCTCCCGCTGCTGCCCGCCACCGACGCGGAAAGACATCAGCTGACTGTTGACCTGGCCGAGGGCGGCGTCAAGCTTTCGGGGACGACATCTTGAGTCACCCGCACCCCGACCTCGCCCTGCCCTCTGCCCTTCCCCGCAATGGCCTGCGCATCGTCGCGCTGGGCGGGCTCGGCGAGATCGGCCGGAATATGACGGTCTTCGAGTACCGGGGCCGCCTGCTCGTCGTGGACTGCGGCGTGCTGTTCCCCGACCCCGACCAGCCCGGCGTGGACCTGATCCTGCCGGACTTCGGCTACCTGGAGGGGCGGCTCGACCGGGTGGAGGCGGTCGTCCTCACGCACGCGCACGAGGACCATATCGGCGCGATCCCGTACCTGCTCAGGGAGCGCCCGGACATCCCGCTGGCCGGCTCCAGGCTGACCCTGGCCCTGGTGCAGAGCAAGCTGGCCGAGCACCGCGTCGACCCGGTCACCGTCGAGGTGGTGGAGGGCAGCCACAGCTCGTTCGGCCCGTTCGACTGCGAGTTCCTCGCGGTCAACCACTCGATTCCCGACGCGCTCGCCGTGGCCATCCGCACCCCGGCCGGCCTGGTGCTGCACACCGGCGACTTCAAGATGGACCAGCTGCCGCTGGATGGCAGGCTCACCGACATGGCCGGCTTCGCCCGGCTCGGCACCGAGGGCGTCGACCTGCTGATGGCCGACTCGACCAACGCCGAGGTGCCCGGCGTGGTCACCTCGGAGCGCGAGATCGCGCCGGTGCTCGACGAGATCTTCGCCAGCACCGAGCAGCGCATCATCGTGGCCTGCTTCGCCTCGCACGTGCACCGGGTGCAGCAGGTGCTCAACGCCGCGGTCAAGCACCGGCGCAAGGTCGCCTTCGTCGGCCGGTCCATGGTCCGCAACATGGGCGTCGCCCGCGACCTCGGCTACCTGCGGGTGCCCGGCGGGCTGCTGGTCGACCTGCGCGAGGCCGAGGAGATGCCGCCCGGCGACGTGGTGCTGATCTCCACCGGGTCCCAGGGCGAGCCGATGTCGGCGCTGTCCCGGATGGCCGGCCGCGACCACCCGATCAGGATCGCCGCCGGGGACACCGTCATCTTGGCCTCGTCGCTGATACCGGGCAACGAGACCGCGGTGTACCGGGTGATCAACGGGCTGACCCGGCTCGGCGCGCGGGTGGTGCACAAGGCCTCCGCGCTGGTGCACGTGTCCGGGCACGCCCCGGCCGGCGAGCTGCTCTACGTGCTGAACCTGGTCCGGCCGCGCAACTTCATGCCGGTGCACGGCGAGTGGCGGCACCTGCAGGCGCACGCCCGGCTCGCCGCGCTGACCGGAGTGCCGGAGAGCAACATCGTGATCGCCGAGGACGGCGTCGTCGTCGACCTGGTGGCCGGGCAGGCCAGCGTGGCCGGCGCGGTGCCGTGCGGCTACGTCTACGTCGACGGCCTCACCGTCGGCGAGGTCACCGAATCGCAGCTGAAGGACCGCCGCATCCTCGGCGACGAGGGCTTCGTCTCGGTGGTGATCGTGGTCGACGCCAGCTCGGGCAAGATGGTGGCGGGCCCGGAGATCCACGCCCGCGGCTCGGGCATCGACGACGCCGCCTTCGGCGACGTCCTGCCCAGGATCGAGGAAGCGCTGGCCATGGCGGCCGCCGAGGGCATCACCGAGGCCCACCAGATCAGCCAGCTGGCCCGCCGTATCGTCGGCAAATGGGTCAGCGACAACTACCGCCGCCGCCCCATGATCATCCCCGTGGTAATCCAGGCCTAGCCCTGGCCCAGACCCGCCTGCGCCGTCTCAACCCGCACCACGAGCCTCACCCGTCCTACCCTCCCCGTGCGCCCGCACTCTGTACTGGGTACGATGTCACATTGATACGGCTATAACCGCCACGGTGCCACATTGCGTCGGCCAGATCTGGAGGTTTGATGTCATTATGGCCCCATCGACGCGACTTGACCGGGAAGCGCTCAACCGCATCCTGGAGCGGCAACTTGACGTGATCGCACGCCACCAGGCCCTGGCCGTCGGCATGACCAACCATGCGCTCGCGCATCGCCTGCGTACCGGGGGTCCGTGGCGCACCCTGCTGCCCGGCGTCTATATGGCCGCGACCGGCACGCCGACGACGCTCCAGCTTCAGATGGCCGCGATGCTGTATGGCGGCAGCGCCAGCGTGATCACGGGACCGGCGGCGCTGCGCGCCCACCACATCCGGGCGGAACCGTCCGACGTCGTCGACATACTGGTTCCGGCCACCCGGCAGCGCCGTGACGTGGAGTTCGCCCGCCTGCACCGGACGACCCGGATGCCCAGCCGGACCTGGGAGGTCGGGCCCGTGCGCTACGCCCTGCTGCCGCGGGCCGTCGCCGATGCCGTCCGCGGCATGACCAGCCTGCGGGATGCCCGGGCGGTCGTGGCCGACGCGGTGCAGCGGGGCCACTGCCCGGTACCGGACCTCATGGCGGAACTCACCGCCGGGCCGAACAAGGGGTCGGCTTTGTTCCGTGAGGCGCTGACGGACGTCGCGGACGGGATCAGGTCCGAGGCGGAATCAATGCCCGCCAGCTAGGTAGGGTCAGCCCGTCACCGGGGTCACGTAGCGGGACGGCGGGACGCCGAGCGTGACGGTGAAGTCACGGGTCAGGTGCGCCTGGTCGGCGTAGCCCGGGTGGTGGGCGGCGTGCCGACCGGGGCGCACACCCTCAGTACACCCACCCCGTGCCAGGACTGGGACCTGCGCACCCTGGCCCTGTCCGGCCGCGACCCGGACTGGACCGAGCCAGGCTAGGAAGCGAAAGCTCAGGAAGCGGTCAGCACCCGCACCGGCGAGCCGTTGGCGAACGCCACGATGTCCTCGGCCGCGTCGCCGTAGAAGACCTGGTAGGTCTCTTCGGTGACGTAGCCGAGGTGCGGGGTCAGCACCACGTTGGGCGCGGACCGCAGCGGATCGGCGAGCGGCAGCGGCTCGATGTCGTAGACGTCCAGGGCCGCCCCCGCGATCGATCCCGACCGCAGCGCGGCCAGCAGCGCGGCGCTGTCGACCAGCGGGCCGCGGGAGGTGTTGACCAGGTAGGCCGACGGCTTCATCAGTGCCAGCTCCGCCGCGCCGACCAGCCTCTCGCTGCGCGGGCTCAGCTTGTAGTGCACGGTCACCACGTCGGAAGCAGAGAACAGCTCCTCCTTGCTGACCGCCCTGGCGTGCGCCTTCTTGGCCACCGCCGGGTCCAGGTTCTGGCTCCAGGCCGCCACCTTCATGCCGAACGCCCGGCCGATGTCGGCCACGTGCCGGCCCTGGTTACCGAGCCCGACCACGCCGAGCTGCTTGCCGTCCAGGCCGGTCCCGACCGTGTGCTGCCAGCCGCCGCTGGTGCCGAGCGCCGCACCGCCGGCCCGCCCGGATACCTTCATCCGCCGGTCTTCGTCCGGGATGTGCCGGGCCAGCGCGAGGATGAGCCCCCAGGTCAGCTCGGCCGTCGATGTGCCGATGCCGCCTGTCCCGCACACCGTGACCCCGTTCTCCGCGGCCGCGGCCAGGTCGATGGAGGGGTTCGACATGCCGGTGGTGACCAGCAGCCGCAGCCGCGGCAGCTGGCCGAGCCGGGAGGCGTCGAAATGGGTCCGCTCCCGCATCGCCACGATCACGTCGTACGGCTCCAGGGCGCTGACCAGCGCCTCCGTCCGCGCGATGTGCTGGGCGAACACGTCGATCTCGGCGAGGGAGCGCACCGGGGACCAGTCGGTGCTGGCTAGTGAAACCTGCTGATAGTCATCGAGGATCGCGACCCGCATGGGCTGACATTACCGCGCCCGCCGCCGCGATGGCGCGCCTGATTACGTCACCGGGGGAGGAGGCCCGATGACCTGGCTGGACACCGTGACCGAGAAGGCCCTGGCCCGGGAACTGCCCGCCCGCGCCGGGGCGCTCCGCGGCGCGGGCACCACGCTGCCCGCGCGACTCCCACCGCTACTGCTACATGGTTGCGCCCTGACCCGACACACGCCTTATGTGCTTTGAGTCATTACGGGTTCTCGCTACGTTTGTGACTATGGAGACCCGTGCCCGTAACGGACCTGCCCGCCCGCGGGGCGGGGTGGCCGAGGCTGCCTTCGAGGCGCCGGGACCCGACGGCGAAGGCCCCGGCCGGCCCGCCCGCGCCAGGAGCGGTACCGGCCCCCGGACTCAGCCGCGCGGCACGACGGCGACCCGGTCTCCCCGCGGGGCAGGCAGTAAGCCGGTGCGGGGCACCCCGCCCCGTTCGGGTCAGAAAAAGAACGGCAAGGGACCGGGCGGGAAGAAAGGTATGGCGAAGAGCCGTCCGCCCCGGCCGCCGCGGGATCCGGTCGTGATCCTGGCGGTGTGGACCGGCCACATGATCGCGGCCGCCTGGATGGTGGTGGCCGGGGCGGTCGGCTGGGCGGCCCGGGCCATCGGCCACGGCGCGCGCGACCTGGACCCGCACCACCGCCGGGATGGGCTGGGGCTGCTCACCCTGGGCGTGGCCATCGTGCTCGGGGCCAGCCTGTGGGGCCGGATGGGCAACGCGGCCGGCCGGGCCATCCATACCGCGGCGGTCACCACGTTCGGCTCGCTCTCCTGGATCATTCCCGTGCTCGCGGTCCTGCTGGCCTGGCGGTTCCTGCGGCACCCGGACCGGAACTCCGAGACGGTCCGGGCCGCGATCGGCTGGACCGCGCTGCTCCTCGGCGCGCTCGGCCTGATCCACATCGCCAAGGGCACGCCGCACCCGTCCGGCGGCGCGCACGCCATCCGGGCGGCCGGCGGCTACCTCGGCTACGCGGTATCCGGCCCGCTGGCCGCCGCCCTGACGCCCTGGGTGGCCGCGCCGCTGCTCACGCTGCTGGCCGCGTTCGGTCTCCTGGTCATCTCCGGCACCCCGGTGCACCAGCTGCCGGAGCGCTTCGCCTCGCTGCGCGAGATGTTCGGGCACGGCCGGCCGCCGGCCGGGCCGGGTGACGATGGCGACCTGGAGATCGACGAGAATTACCAGGCCGGCACCGGCAGCGCGGTCCGCCGGGCGCGCGGCCAGATCGCCAGGCAGATCAGGCTCCGCCCGGCCATCGAGACGGGCGAGCCCGCCACGCCCTACGACACGCCGCTGCTCGACCAGGAGAAAAGGCGCGCCGACCCGAAGGCCAAACCCCGCCCGGACGGCAGCGACGGCCTGATCGAGGCGCTCGGCTTCGGCACGCACGACGAGCCGCAGCCGGCCGCCCCGCCGGCCGAAGCCGTGTCGGCCCCGGAGCCCGCGATCGCCGTCCCGAAGCCCACCGCGCCGCTGCGCAATCCCGAGCAGCTCACGCTGACCGCCAGCGACGCGGTCGCCTACACGCTGCCGCCGACCGCGCTGCTCCGGCCGGGCACGGCGCCGAAGCAGCGGACCAGGGCCAACGACATCGTGGTGAGCGCGCTGTCCGAGGTGCTCGAGCAGTTCCAGGTGGACGCGCAGGTCACCGGGTTCAGCCGGGGCCCCACGGTGACCAGGTACGAGATCGAGCTCGGCCCGGCGGTCAAGGTGGAGCGGGTCACCGCGCTGTCCAAGAACATCTCCTACGCGGTCAAGTCCGCCGACGTGCGGATCATCTCGCCCATCCCGGGCAAGTCCGCGATCGGGGTGGAGATCCCCAACGCGGACAAGGAGGTCGTCAGCCTGGGTGATGTGCTCAAGTCGCAGGTCGCCCTCGGCGTCCACCACCCGATGGTGGTCGGCCTGGGCAAGGACGTCGAGGGCCGGGTGATGGTGGCCAACCTGGCCAAGATGCCGCACGTGCTGATAGCCGGAGCTACCGGAAGCGGCAAGAGCGTCTGCCTGAATAGCCTGATCACCTCGATCCTGACCCGGGCCACGCCGGACGAGGTGCGGATGATCCTGGTCGACCCCAAGCGGGTCGAGCTGACCATCTACGACGGCATCCCGCACCTGATCACGCCGATCATCACCAGCCCGAAGAAGGCAGCCGAGGCCCTGGACTGGGTGGTCGGCGAGATGGAGCGCCGCTACGACGACCTGGCCGCCAGCGGGTTCCGGCACGTGGACGACTTCAACAAGGCCGTCCGGGCGGGCCAGCTCAAGCCGCCGCCCGGCAGCGAAAGGGTCTACCTGCCGTACCCGTACCTGCTGGTCATCGTGGACGAGCTGGCCGACCTGATGATGGTGGCCCCGCGGGACGTCGAGGACGCCGTGGTCCGCATCACGCAGCTGGCCCGGGCGGCCGGCATCCACCTGGTGCTGGCCACCCAGCGGCCGTCCGTGGACGTGGTGACCGGCCTGATCAAGGCCAACGTGCCGTCCCGGCTGGCCTTCGCCACCTCGTCCCTGGCCGACTCGCGGGTCATCCTGGACCAGCCCGGCGCGGAGAAGCTGGTCGGCCAGGGCGACGCGCTGTTCCTGCCGATGGGAGCGTCCAAGCCGATCCGGCTGCAGAACGCGTTCGTGTCGGAGAAGGAGATCCGCGACATCGTCGCGCACTGCAAGAAGCAGGCCGAGCCGGCCTACCGCGAGGACGTCGCGGTCGCGCCGGAGAAGCGGGAGATCGACTCCGACATCGGCGACGACCTGGACCTGCTCGTCCAGGCGGCCGAGCTGATCATCACCACGCAGTTCGGGTCGACGTCGATGCTGCAGCGCAAGCTGCGGGTGGGCTTCGCCAAGGCCGGCCGCCTGATGGACCTGCTGGAGAGCCGGGACATCGTCGGGCCGAGCGAGGGCTCCAAGGCCCGCGACGTCCTGGTCAGGCCGGATGACCTGGACGAGACGATCGCTTCCCTGCGCGGCGGTTGATGCCGCGCATCCAGCCAGCACCGCGCGGGGGATAGTCCTCGAACTGCCGCCGGGACTTCACCGATCCCTGATCTTGAGCTGTCTACACTTGGTGATGGCCCCCGCACGCGGGGATGGTCTCATTTCTTCTGGTAGCGACTCATGAGCACGTGGAGGCGGGCGTGAGCATCGGTGACACCCTGGCGGACGCCCGCCGGCAGGCCGGTCTCACCGTCGCCCAGGTCAGCCGGGAAACCCGGATCAGGGAATCGATCATCCGGGACATCGAGCAGGACGACTTCTCCGCCTGCGGCGGTGATTTCTACGCCCGCGGTCATATCCGCAGCATCGCCGGCGTCGTCGGCACCGACCCGGGCCCGCTGATCAGCGCCTACGACGCCGAGCACGGCCCGCCCGGGCCGATCAGGGCCGCCGATGTCTTCGAGCCGTCCCGGCCGGTCAAGATCCGCGAGCGGCGCTCGCCCAGCCTCAGCATGATCGTGGCCTTGGTGCTGCTCGCGATCATCGGGTTCGGCGCCTACCGGCTGGTGTCACACCACGGCGGGGGCAAGCCGGCCGCGGCCCCGTCCCGCCGGCCCACGGCCAGCGCCAGGCCGTCGGCGCACTCCTCGGCCTCCCCCACCCCCAGGTCCTCCGACCTGGTGATCCAGCTCACCGCCAACGAGGACTGCTGGGTCCTGCTGACCAGCAGCAGCAGCGGATCGCAGATCTACATGGGCGTGATCCCGGCGGGCTCCTCGAGGACCTGGACCGAGAAGGAGGCGGTGAACGTGCGGCTCGGTAACCCCCCCGGGGTGGTGCTCACCGTGGACGGCAAGCGCCAGTCCACGAACGTCAACAATCCCGAGACGCTGAGCTTCAGCCCCCAATCCGGCTAGCAGAGCCGACCACCCAGTCCCCTGGGTAGGCTCTCGGTGTGTCTTCACGTTCCCGCCTTCCTGAGCCCGCCCTCTCCCGGCCAGCCCCTTCCCCGTCAGCCCCTTCCCCGTCAGCACCGCGCACGGTCAGCCTGGTCACGCTCGGCTGCGCGCGCAACGAGGTTGATTCCGAAGAGCTCGCGGCCCGGCTGACCGCGGACGGCTGGGAGCTGACCTCGGACGGCGACGCCAGCGTGGTGCTCGTGAACACCTGCGGCTTCATCCAGGCGGCCAAGCAGGAGTCCATCGCCGAGCTGCTCTCGGCCGCCGAGTCGGGTGCCAAGGTGGCCGCCGTCGGCTGCCTGGCCGAGCGCTACGGCGCCGAACTGGCCGGCGAGCTGCCCGAGGCCCAGGTGCTCAGCTTCGACGACTACGGCGAGATCGGCGCCCGGCTCGATGACGTGCTGGCCGGCCGCAGGCGTCCCGCGCACACCGCCAGGGACCGCCGCGCCCTTCTCCCCATCACCCCGGCGCAGCGCCAGCCCGCCGTCCGCCCGGCTCCCCTCGAGGACCCGGCTGCCCCGTGGGTCGGTCCCGGCGGCGGCGTGTTCCGGCGGCGGCTGTCCGGCGGGGTGGTCGCGCCGCTGAAGATCGCCTCCGGCTGCGACCGGCGGTGCTCCTTCTGCGCGATCCCGTCCTTCCGCGGCGCGTTCGTCTCACGGCGCCCGCCCGAGATCCTGGCCGAGGCTCGCTGGCTGGCCGCCGGCGGCGTGCGCGAGCTGGTCCTGGTCAGCGAGAACTCCACCTCCTACGGCAAGGACCTGGGCAATCTGCGGCTGCTCGAGGAGGTGCTGCCCGACCTGGCCGCGACCGAGGGGATCGAGCGGGTCAGGATCAGCTACCTGCAGCCCGCCGAGCTGCGTCCTGGCCTGATCGAGGTGATCGCGTCCACGCCGGGCGTGGCTCCCTACTTCGACCTGTCGTTCCAGCACGCCAGCGGCCGGGTGCTGCGGGCCATGCGGCGGTTCGGCGACCGGCAGCGCTTCCTCGCCCTGCTCGACCAGATCAGGGAGCAGAGCCCGCAGGCCGGCGTGCGGTCCAACTTCATCGTCGGCTTCCCCGGCGAGACCGCGGAGGACCTGCGGGAGCTCGAGCTCTTCCTGAGCCACGCCGGGCTCGACGCGATCGGGATCTTCGGCTACTCCGACGAGGACGGCACCGAGGCCGCGTCGCTGCCCGGCCAGCTGGACGAGGCGGAGATCTCCCGCCGGGTCGGGGAGTTCGCCGGCCTGGCCGACGAGCTGATGGCCCAGCGGGCCGAGAGCAGGCTCGGCGAGACCCTGGACGTGCTGATCGAGGAAGAGGCCGGCGACGACCCGTCCGGGGGCTTCCTGGGCCGGGCCGCCCATCAGGCCCCCGAGGTCGACGGGGTGACCACGGTCAGGAGCCCGGCCCCGGCCCTTCAGCTCGCGGCCGGCGACGTGGTCCGCGCCGTGGTGACCGGCTCCGAGGGAGTCGACCTGATCGCCGACGTGAAACCGCGGTGACCCAGCAGGCCGGGATCTGGAACGTCGCGAACGTCCTCACGATGATTCGCATCGTTCTCGTCCCGGTGTTCGTCGGCTGCCTGCTCGCGGGCGGTACGGCCTGGCGGCTCGCGGCGCTCGCCACGTTCTGCGTCGCGTCGCTGACCGACCTGCTCGACGGGCGGCTGGCCCGCAGCCGCGGGCTGGTGACCGACTTCGGCAAGATCGCCGACCCGGTGGCCGACAAGGCGCTGACCGGGGCCGCCCTGATCTGCCTGTCCGCGCTCGGCGAACTGCCATGGTGGGTCACCGGCGTGATCATGTTCCGGGAGATCGGGGTGACCGCGCTGCGGTTCTGGGTGATCCGCCGGGGCGTGATCGCGGCCAGCCGCGGCGGCAAGGTGAAGACCCTCCTGCAAGTCATCGCGATCTGCCTGTACGTGCTGCCGGCCACGCTGAGCCCGCCGGCGATCGTGCGGGAGCTCTTCATGGCGGCGGCGGTTGTGGTTACCGTGGTGACCGGCGTCGACTACGTGCTTCAGGCGATGCGGCTCCATCGTTCGGAACCGGCCGCGGCCGGTGAGGGCTCAGGGCTAGGGGAGGGATGATCGTGGTCGTGGAGTCGGGGTCACCGGGCTCATCGGCGGGCGAGGCGGCACGCGAGCTGGCCGGCCAGGTCCTGGACCTGCTGCGGGCCGGCGGCCAGACCGTGGCCGTGGCCGAGTCACTGACCGGCGGGCTCGTCGCGGCCGCGCTCACCGACGTGCCCGGCTCGTCCGCCGTCTTCCGCGGCGGGGTGGTCGCCTACGCTCCCGAGCTGAAGGCCAAGCTGCTCGGCGTGGACGCGATGATGCTCCGCAGGCACGGCGCGGTCTACCCGCCGGTGGCGGCGGCCATGGCCCAGGGCGTCCGGGCCCGGCTCGGCGCGACCTACGGAGTGGCGACCACCGGGGTCGCCGGGCCCGAGCCCTCCGACGGCCAGCCGGTGGGCACCGCGCACATCGCGGTCAGCGTCGCCGACGACACGGTGGTCCGTACGATCGCGCTGGCCGGGGACAGGCACGAGATACGTAGACTGACGGTGGAGCATGCCCTGGGGCTACTCCTCGGCAGGCTTCGGGAAGAGAGTTACTGATTACAGCGTTACGTTGGCAGCGAACACGAACTGGCATGACCTCGCGGACTTACGGTTAGTCCAGGTACGGTGGAGATGTCGGCGGTTCCGGCCTCGGGAAGGGAGTGCGACGATGGTTCTGCTCCGTCAGCTGCTAGGTGACGTGCTGCGTCGGCTGCGCCTGCGGCAGGGTCGCACGCTGCGCGAAGTCTCCGCCTCGGCCCGCGTTTCCCTCGGTTACCTGTCAGAGGTCGAGCGCGGACAGAAGGAAGCCTCCTCCGAACTGCTCGCCGCGATCTGCGGTGCCCTCAACACTCCGCTTTCCCAGGTGTTCCGTGAGGTGTCCGACAACTTCGCCCTGGCCGAGCTGCAGAACGAGCCGGTCCTCGGCGTCCCCCGGGAGCCCGGCCTGCGGGTGCCCGCGGAGGCCAGCGTCGGACTGGACCCGATGGACCCCATCGACGGCGAGCACGGATTCGTCCCGATCAGCTCCATGGTCCCGGACGAGGAATCCTCGCTGGAGTTCGCGGACGGCCAGCCCGGCTTCGGCCCGGCATCCGGGCACGTGCACGACGTCACCGACATGGTGTCGGTGTTAGTCCCCCGGCACTGACGTCAGCCCCCGGCGCTGACCTTGGTGGCGCTGACCCTGGTTCTGCCCCCGCGTCCGGCGCCGGCCCTGGTTCGTTCTTCCCTCAGACCCAGGCGCTCGGGTTCTCCGTCAGGTGCTGGATCGTGTCGGGCAGGTTCCCTGACACGATGTCAGCCAGCGTGACCTGCTCGAGCACGGCCCGCTCGTTGGCGCGCAGCGCGATCCATACCTGCTGCAGGGGTTCGGCTACGCCTGGATAGGTGACGTTCTCCGGGCGCTCGCCCCGGACGCCGAGCAACTGGCCGTCGATGGCCCTGATGATGTCGGCCAGTGAGATGTCGGCCGCCGGGCGCGCCAGCCAGAAGCCGCCGTCGGGGCCGCGCTGGCTGCGGATGAGCCCGGCCCGTCTGAGCTGGGTCAGGATGGTCTCGAGGAACTTGCCCGGTATCTGCTGCGCGCGGGCAAGCTGATCGGCCGTGACGTGTCCGCTGCTGGCCGCGGCGAGCTCGATCGCGGCGCGCAACGCGTAATCGGCCCGGGCTGACAATCGCATGACCGTCATTATGCACGTTCCCCATCTCTTTTCTGGCATTGGCCGGCGGCCCGCCCGGCGCTGACCGGCCAAGTGCCCCCGCCAGTAACCGTCACGCTGTCACATTGCTTCCGCCGAGACTGGTGACCGGTGTGACATGCGAGACTCACGGTGGCGGTGCAGCGATCCGGGGACGGTAGCCCGTCTGATCGCGTGCCGCCGGCTGTCGCGGGCCGGCAACAGGCCCGGTCCCTTTCCTCTACGCCAGGCCGAGCCACTCGGCGGCGGCGTGGGCGCTGGCCCGGGACGCGCCGTAGGTGGCCAGATAGGAGGTGCCTTCCGGCGGAAGCCAGAGCGGCAGCCCCATCTCCACCAGGACCAGATCGGGCCGCCCCGCGAGCAGGGCGCTGACCAGGGACCGCGTGTTCTGGTCCCGGTGCGCGTCGCGCACCACCGCCACCAGCGAGCGCCCGGCCGCGGCCGCCAGGATCCCCGCGACGTCTGCGGCTTCACGCCTCGCGGCATTGGCTCTTCCCGGCTCCGCCCCGCTCGTCGCGGCCCTGCCCGGGTCCGCGCCGTCTGGCCGTCCGCCGGTGACGCTGACCCGGCGTACGCTGCCGGCCGGCGCCCACGGGCCCAGCCCCCAGCCGAACCGCCCGGCGGCGATGTTCTCCGGTGGCTCGACCTCGAGGATGACCGGGTCGCTGAGCGCCCGGTGCGGCCCGAAGGCACGTACCGCCCGCCGCGCCGCGGCCAGGCCGATCCTGGCCCGGTCCGCGACCATGCTGACCACGCCATCCGGGACCGTGCCCGACAACCGGGTGCGCGCCAGGCCCCCGCGCAGGCGTGCGACCCGGTCGGCGGCTTCCTCCAGCCGCGCCCCGTCGAGCGTGCCGTCACGGACGGCGGCGACCAGTGCCTCGCGGACGGCGAGGTAGTCATCCTCGCTGCCGTCCCGGCCCAGGCACAGCAGGTCGGTGCCCGCCGCCACGGCCAGCACCGCGGCCCGCGGGATACCGAACATGTCCCTGGTCGCCCGCATCTCCAGCGCGTCGGAGACGATCACGCCGGTGAACCCGAGTTCGCCGCGCAGCAGCCCGGTCAGCGCGGCGCCGGACACCGTGGCGGGCAGGTCGCCGGTGAGTTCGGGCACCCGCAGGTGGCTTGGCATGATGGCGAGGGTGCCCGCCCCGATCGCGGCCGTGAACGGCGGCAGGTCGCGGCGCCGCAGGTCGTCAAGCCCGCCCTCGATAGTGGCCATGGCCAGGTGGGTGTCCGTGCTGGTGCGGCCGTGTCCGGGGAAGTGCTTGGTGCACGCGGCCACGCCCGCGCCCTGCAGGCCGGCCACCGCGGCGGCGGTGTGCCGGGACACCAGGGCGGTGTCCGCGCCGAAGGACCGGGTGCCGACGGCCGGGCTGTCCGCCGAGCCGAGCACGTCGGCGCACGGCGCGAGGTCGAAGTTGATCCCGAGCGCGGCCAGGTCGGCGCCGATCGCCTGGTATACCGACCGGGTCAGGACGGTGTCGTCTACCGCGCCGAGCGCGGCGTTGCCCGGGTACGGGCTGCCGTCGGAATACGCGACCCGGGTGACGTCACCGCCCTCCTCATCGATCGCGATCACCGGATCGGCCTCGGAGGCGGCCGTGAGCAGTCCCGCCGTCAGCGCACGCACCTGGTCCGGTGCCGAGATGTTCTGGCCGAACAGCGTGACGCCGGCCAGGCCCCGCCCGAGCGCGTCGAGGATCCAGCGCGGGGCCGAGGCGCCGGGGAACGGCGGGATGAGGATGGCGTCGGCCAGCCGGGCCAGCAGGGAATCCGCGGCCCTGACCGTGGTGTCCTGGCTCACCCCTTCACCGCCCCGGCGACCAGGCCGCCGGTCATGCGGCGCTGGACGATGAGGAAGAAGGCCATCACCGGGATCGTGAACAGCGTGGAGGCCGCCATGATGGATCCCCAGTCCACCGTGCCGCGGCCGTAGAAGTACGTCACGTAGATGGGCAGCGTGTACTTGGCGTAGTCGGTGCCGAGGAAGGTCAGCGCGAAGATGAACTCGTTCCAGGCGAAGATGAAGGCGAAGACGCTCGTCGCCACCAGCCCGGGTGCCACCAGCGGGAGCATGATCCGCCAGAAGATCCGCACCGGCCCCGCGCCGTCGATAGCCGCGGCCTCCTCCATCTCGCGCGGCACGGCCGCCACGAAGTTGCGCAGCATCCAGATCGTGACCGGTAGCGAGAAGGCCGTGTAGACCAGGATCAGCCCGGCCAGGTTGTCCAGCAGCCCCAGCGAGCGGAAGTCGAGGAACAGCGCGATCACCATCGCCTGCTGCGGCAGCATCTGCACGATCAGCAGCATGATCAGGTACGAGGTGCGGAACCGGAACCTGAACCTGGCCACCGCGATCGCGGCGAGCAGCGCGAGCAGCGTCGACGCGGCCACCGAGACGAGGGTGACGAACAGGCTGTTCTTCAGGAAGTTCCAGTACGGCAGCCCGATCACCTTGCCGTCGATGACCGAGCGGAAGTTGCCCAGCGTCGGGTGGGCGGGCAGCGGATGCGGCGTCAGCGAGTAGATCTCGGTGGCCGGCTTGAACGCCGTCGACACCATCCAGAAGATCGGGAACAGCGTCACCAGCGCGACGAGCACGCCGAGGGCGTTCAGCCCGGCCCGGCGCAGCGTGCGGGATCTGAGCCTCATTCGATCGCCCCCTGCCGGACGGATGCCCGGACGTAGCCGACGGTGATGATCAGCAGGATGACCGTGAGGATGAGGGCCAGCGCGGACCCCACCCCGTAGCTGGGCGGCATCGTGAACGCCCGGTCGTAGGCGTAGATGCCCAGGTTGTATTCGTCCCGGTTGCCGAGTTCCCCGGTGACCAGGTAGGCCTGGGTGAACACGCCGAAGTCCCAGATGATCGACAGCAGCAGCAGCACCAGGAAGATCGGCTTGAGCAGCGGGTAGGTGATCCGCCAGAAGATCCGCCATGCCCCTCCGCCGTCCACCCGGGCGGATTCGTGCAGCTCGGCGGGTATGGTCTTCAGGCCGGCCAGCACCGCGACGGCGACGAAGGGGAAGCCCTGCCAGACCACCAGCACGGTCAGCAGGGTGTAGGCGGGCAGCGCCGCGTTGGTCCAGCTGAAGCCGACCCAGTGCGCGCCGCCGCCCAGCCAGGACGGCAGCCTGGACAGGGCCCAGTCGACGACTCCGCCATCCGGGTCGCTGAGCCAGATGAAGATGACGCTCGCGGCCACGGCGGGCGTGGCCCAGGCCAGCATGGCCGTGCTCGACACGAACGCGGCCATCTTGGGGCCGAGGCGGTTGAGCAGCAGGCCGACCAGGGTGCCGGTCAGCAGCGTCAGCGGCACCACCACCGCGGCGAAGATCAGGCTGATCCGCAGCGACAGCCAGAACTCCGGGTCGGTCAGGATCGTGCTGAAGTTGGCCCCGCCTGCCCACTGCGTAGGCGCCTGCCCGGTGAGCTGCGGCAGCCCGTAGTTCTGGAAGGAGAACTCCGCGATCTGGACGGTCGGCCAGAACAGCAGCAGCCCGATCGCGATCGCGGACGGCAGCAGCAGCACGTACGGCGTCAGGTGATGGCGCCGGATGAATGCCGCGGCCCGCTGGCCCGCGCCGCGGCCGCTCCGGTAAGCCGGGCTGCGGCGGCCGGCCGGTCCAGCCGGGGAGGCGGGATCATCGGATCCCGGGATCCTCCCCGGCTGTCCGGAAACGGTTCTCACCATGGGGAGATTAGCCCGGCTAGCCCTGGCTGCCGGTGTTGAGGACGTTCTGCAGCTGGGTGTTGGCCGCGGCAACCGTGGAGGTGAAGGCGGCCCCCTTCATCAGCTGCTTCATCATCGTCGGGATGATCAGGTCGGTCGCGTCCGCCGTGGCCCAGTTCTTCGCGTTCATCGGGGAAATCTGGGTGTTGGTGGCCGCCTTGGCGAAACCGGAAAGCAGCTGGCTGCTGGAGTACGAGCCGCTGGTGAGCTGCGAGGTGTACGGCGGGAAGAAGCCCTGGGAGTTGGCGAACGACGTGGAGTTCGGTACCGAGTCCATGATCTGGACCAGGTCCCAGGCGGCCGTCTTGTACTTGCTGGCGGACCAGACCGCCAGGTCAGAGCCGCCAGCGAAGGCCGGTGCCGGGTTCGGGCCGCTCTGGCTCGGGATCGGGAACGAGGCCCATTGCGACTTGCCCACCGCGTTGGCGGGGAAGGTGCCCGACGCCCAGGCGCCGTCGATGTACATGTCCAGCTTGCCGAGCGCGAAGTCCTCGTTCGCGCCGCCCGAGGTGGCGCCCACGTTGCCCAGCTCGGTCTGGCCGATGTACTTGGACGGGGAGACATGGTTGGTCAGGTACAGGTCGACGTAGAACTTGATCCCGGCCTCGGACTGCGGGGAGGTCAGCTCGCCTACCCATTTGCCGTTCTGCTGGACGGCGATCTGGCCGCCCGCGCCCCAGATGAAACTGGCCACGGCCGGGGTATCATAGGTCGGCGCGCCCAGCCCGTACGTGCCCGGGTACTTGGCCATCAGCTTCTTCGCGTCGGTGACGAGCTGTGCCCAGGTGGCGGGCGGGCTGGTGATGCCCGCCGCCTTGAACTGGCCGGTCCGGTACCAGATGCCGCGCACGCCGCCGAACCACGGGACGGCGTAGATGCTCCCGCCCTGCGTGTCGTTGGCGAGCATGCCGGTTACCACATCGGGCTTGTTGGACCAGGCGTTCACGTCGGTCGTGATGTTGGCGAGCATGCCCAGCGACACCGCGGTGGGCGTGTCGGTGTTGCCGAGTTCGGTGATGTCGGGCGCGTTCTTGCCGCTGGACAGGGCGTTCGCCCAGTCGGAGGTGCGGTTCGTCCAGGGGACGAACACGACGTTGACCTTGGTCTTGGCGTAGGCCGGGTAGTTCTTGTGGAACTGGCTGACCACGCCGTTCATCCAGGAGACCTGCGCTGGCGTGGAGGAGCCCATCCGCCACACCGTGAGCTGCGCCGGCGCAGCCGATGATGAGGACGTGGACCCGGTGGCTGACGAGCCGCTTGAGCTGCAGCCCGCGATGGCGAGGGCCGCCGCCGCGCCCAGCGCGGCGATCGCGGCCGGTGTTTTCCTGAGTCCCACTGCTGGCTCTCCTTCCGGTGGTCCGGGTGGTCTGGCTGGTGGTGAGGTGGTCTGGCTGGTGGTGAGGTGGTCTGGCTGGTGGTGAGGCGGTCTGGCTGGTGGTGAGGTGGTCTGGCTGGTGGTGAGGCGGTCTGGCTGGTGGTCCGGGTCGGCCTGGGCCGTACAGCAGAAATTATCAGGAAACTTTCCTATAAGATAGCCCCCGTTGCCATATAGAGACCAAAGCCGTCTCCGCATCGGGACCAAAGCCGTCTCCGCGGCGTTACCCAAGGTCACAGGTGCGGAGGCCGGGCCGGTTACGGCACACTGGGCCAACGGATCACGAAGGGACCGCGATGGATCGCCGACCAGGTACGCCGAGCCTGCTGCGTGAGCTGAACGACCGGGCCGCGCTGGCCCTGCTGCTCGGCGGCGACATGCTTACCAGGTCCCAGATCAGTGAGTACACCGGGGTATCCAAGGTTACGGTGTCGCAGATGCTGACCAGGCTGGAAGAGCGCGGCCTGGTGGCGATCGCGGGCGAGCAGGCCGGGGGCCGCGGCCCGAACGCCGCGCTGTACTCGGTCGTCCCTTCCAGCGCCTACGTGGCGGGCCTGTACGTGGAATCCGATCTGGTCAGCGCCGCGGTGGCCGACGTCACCGGCCGCCGGGTGGCCGAGGTGAGCGGCAACCCGAACGGCGCCGACGACCCGGTGGAACTGGTCCGCGGCACCGTCGAGCGGGCCTGCGCGCGGGCCGGGATCGAGGTCACCCGGCTGAGCACGCTGGTGATCGGCAGCCCCGGCGTCGTCGACCCGCGGACCGGCGACCCGAGGCTGGCGGTGAACCTGCCCGCGTGGCACGAGGGCGCGCTTGACGCGCTCAAGAGCGCCTGGCACAAGCCGGTCGTGATCGAGAACGACGTGAACCTGGCCGCGATGGCCGAGCGCGCTGACGGCGCGGCCGCCGGAGCCGACGACTTCGTCCTGGTCTGGCTGGGCGTCGGCCTGGGCCTGGCCACGATCCTGGGCGGGCAGCTGCACCGGGGCACGGCCGGGGCGGCGGGCGAGATCGGCTACCTGCCGGTACACGGCGCCCCGCTGCACACCGACATCAGGCACCCGGCCAGCGGCGGCTTCCAGTCCCTGGCCGGCGGCAGCGCGGTACGCGAGCTTGCCGCCAAGCACGGATTCGCGGCGCAGACGCCGGCCGAGGCGGTCCAGGCCGCCCTGTCCGGCGCCGCCAGGGATCACGCCGAGGAATTCCTCGGCGAACTCGCGCACCGGGTCGCAGTCGGGGTCGCCTCCGTCTGCGTCGTGCTCGACCCGGGCCTGGTGGTGCTGGGCGGCGAGGTGGGCCGGGCCGGCGGCACCGCCCTGGCGGACCGGGTCGCCGCCGCGGTCGCCAGCATCTGGCCCTCTCGCCCGCGGGTGGTGCCGACCGGTGTCCCCGGCGAACCGGTGCTGCGCGGCGCGATGCTGGCGGCCGTGGCCCAGGCCCGGGAGACCCTGCTGGCCTCGGTGGCGGACCCCCAATAGCCTCAATTCCCAATCACCTCAATGCCTAGCTCCAGTAACGCAACCTCCCTACCCTCAGTAGCGCCCGAACTCAGCCCGTAGCACCTTCGCCCGACCTCCGTCAGAGGGGTATGGAAACCGCGATGCACGTGCATAATGGTGTGTTAGTGAAGATCCCGATATGGGAAAAGCTCCTCGTGTCTGCGCCTCCCCGTGTTATTGATGGAGTATTCCGAGGAGGTTTTCGACGCCAGATGAATAGTTGGGGGTAGCGGGCAGTGGTGGTGCCCTCAGGAGGAATGTCAGCTGAGCAGGCAGCTCAGCGATTCCGGGTGGGCGAGGTACCCCCGCTCGCCGAGGGATACACCGAGCGGCCCGATACCGCTCGCGGCATCGTGGATGCGGTTGTCCCGGGAACCACCCTGGCGCTGGTGCCGGGCTCGGCCTTCGCCGAGGGCCCGTCGAACTGGCTGGGCGCCTGCGGCAAGACCCAGATCGCGGTGATCATCGCGGAGTCGCTGTGGCGGTCCGGGGCCATCGACGCGCTCATCTGGATCTCCGCCACCAACCGGGCGTCTGTCCTGTCCGGGTACGTGCAGGCCTGGGCGGCGGCCTTCGGCATCGAGCCCACCGGCACGGCCGAGTCGGTCGCGGCGCGGATGGTCAGCTGGCTGAGCGTGACCGGCCAGTCCTGGATGGTGGTGCTGGACGACCTGCAGGACGCGACGGACCTGGACGGGCTGTGGCCGGAGGGGCCGTCGGGCCGGGTGCTGGTCACCGGCTCGCAGGCCTCGCTCGCCTCGGGACGGCGCGGGACGCAGGTCGTCCCGGTCGGTTTCTTCAGCGTCCGCGAGGCGCTCAACTGCCTGACCGAGCGGCTCAGCGTGAACCCGGCCCAGCGCCATGGCGCCATCGACCTGATCGAGGCGCTCGGCCGGGAGCCGATGGCGCTGGCCCAGGCCGCCTCGGTGGTCGCGAACTCCACCCTGGCCTGCCGGGACTACCGGGACTACTTCGCCCGCAGGCGGCAGCAGATCGGGGTGGCGGCGGGAGAAGTGCCCAGTGCCGCCGCGGTGACCTGGACGCTCTCCCTCGGCCAGGCGGAATCACTGCTGCCCGGCGCGTCCGTCCGGCTCATGCTGGTGCTGGTCGCGCTGCTCGACGGGCACGGGATTCCCGGCGCCGTCTTCAGCACCCCGGCGGTGGCCGCTTACCTGGGCGGCGCGGTGACCCCGTTCTCCCCGACGGTCGACCCGAAGCCGGCCTGGGACGCGCTGCTCGCCATCGAGCGGGCCGGCCTGATCAACGTCAACCGGGCCGTCTCGCCGCCGACGATCCTGATGAGCTCGGTGCTGCAGGCGGCGATCAAGCTGGCCGCGCCCGCCAACGTGCAGGAACCCGCCGCCCGGGCGGCCGCCAGCGCGCTGCTGGAAGCCTGGCCCGCCGAGGAGCCGCAGCCATGGGCGGCCGACAGGCTGCGGGTGAACGCGGCCAGCCTGCAGGCCTCGTCCCCCGACGTGCTCTGGGCCGACGGCTGCCATCCGGTGCTGCTGCGGGCCGGCCGGAGCCTCGACGACGCCCGCCTGGTCGGGCCGGCCGTGGAGTACTGGCGGGACCTTTCCGCCCGCTGCGACACCAAGCTGATGCCCGGCCACCCGGACGCCCTGGTGGTCGCCGCTCACCTGGCCGCCGCGTACCTGGCCGCCGGGTACGCGGGGGAAGCCGTGCACTGGTACCAGCGGGTGCTGGCCGAACGCGGCCGCGAGCTCGCCCCGGGCCACCCGGCCATCATCGCGGCCCGGGTCAACCTGGCCAAGGCCCTCGTCCTGGCCGGCGAGCCTGCCGACGCGGTAACGGTGCTGGTCCGGGCCGTCAGCGAATGCGAGCAGTTCCGCGGCCCCGGTCACCCGGACACGCTCAGGGCGCGGGACGAGCTCGCCGCCGCCTACCAGGCTGCGGGCGATGTCGCGGCGGCCAGCAGGCTGCTCAGCCGGAACCTGACCGACCGCGAGCGGCTGCAGGGCCCGCGTGACGCGGAGACCATGGCCACCCGGGACCGGCTCGCCGCGGCCTGCCTGGCCGAAGGCAAGGTCAAGGACGCGGTCTCGCACTACAAGCGGGCCCTGTCCGACCGCGAGAAGGTCCTCGGGCGCGGCCACCCGGACACCCTCGCCACCACCGCGAACCTCGCCGCCGCCTATCAGGCGGCCGGCCGGATGCCGGCCGCGATGCAGCTTTCCGAGCAGTGCTGCGCGGATTCCGAGCGGGTGCTCGGCGCCGACCACGCCGACACGCTGGCCCGCATGGCGAGCCTGGCGCACCTGTACTACGCCGTGGGCCGGGTAGGTGACGCGGTGACCCTGCTCCGCGACACCGCCGCGCGCTGCGAGCGCGTCCTGCCGTACGGGGACCCGCTGATCCAGGCCGTCCAGCAGAGCCTGGCGAACATCGCCGAATCCTGACCGAAAGCCGCCCGGCCGCCGTCACATCCAACACTAGAGCCACCGAAGTTGCCCAGGTTACCGAAGAATGCCGGCATCGTGCTCGTATAGCCCGGGATTTGCCGATATCGCGCCATAGCCTGGCGCTCACGATAAAGACAAGTATTTTCCTTGTACTCACTAGAACTGGAATAGGCGTCCGCTATGATCCCCCAGTGAGCACCTGGGGGGCGTTCGGCCTGGCCTCGTCTTAGGCTGCGCACAGCAGGTGTAGGCCGGGACGTACTGGAGAACATATGACGGACCATTCCGCCGCTAAGGTCGCAGGGATTACCCCAGCCCCGGGGGCCAAGCTCGAGCCCGATGCGATCGGCGCAGCTCAGGACACAATCATCGGCATGGCGTCGTCGGCCCCGGCGGCCACGGTCGGGCTGTCGCTGGCCGCCCTGGCCGCGGCGACCGCCTACGGCAGCGGTCCGGTCCTGATCCTGACCGCGATCCCGATGCTCATCATCGCCAACGCCTACCGGCGCCTGAACCTGTGGAAGGCGAACACCGGCGCGTCCTTCGAGTGGGTGGGCCGGGCGATCAATCCCTACCTCGGCTTCCTGACCGGCTGGCTGATGATCGCCGCCTACATCATCGGGACCGTCGCCGAGGTCCTCATCCTCGGGCCTTCGGTGCTGGCCGTCTTCGGCTACAACTCGACCAATACCGCGGCTTATATCGTCATCGGCGTCGTCATGGGCCTGATCATGCTGGTGATCGCGGTCGTCGGCATCAAGCTCACCGCCCGCGTCCAGGTCGGCATGGCCGCGGTGGAGTACCTGATCCTGATCGGGCTGGCCATCGCCGGCCTGGTCTACGTGCTGAACGGCCACCCCGGCACGGTGCCGATCACCAAGGGCTGGTTCAGCCTCAGCGGCGTCAACGGCAAGGGCGACGCCGTGGCCGGCTTCCTGGTCGCGGTGTTCGTCTACGGCGGCTGGGACGGCACCCTGTACGTCAACGAGGAAGTCAAGCACCGCCGGGTCAACCCGGGCCGCGCCGCGATCGTGGCCGTCGCCCTGCTGACCATCATCTACACGCTGTCCCAGGTCGGCTTCCAGGGCGTGCTCTCGCCGGCCAAGCTCGCCGAGGCCTCCAACAACGGCACCGCGCTGGTCACCGCGGCCCAGGTCATCGGCGGCGGGTTCTGGGCCAAGGCGATGGCGCTGTCGATCGCCCTGTCGGTCATCGCCACCACCGGCACCGGCATCGTGCTCAGCGCCCGGATCGTCTACGGGATGGCGAGCTACCGGGTGCTGCCGGAGTTCCTGGGCACCGTGTCCCGCCGCTACGCCACCCCGATCGCCTCCAGCATCGTCGTCGGCCTGCTGATCGTGGTGCTCAGCGCCGTCTACTACCTCTCCGCGTCGGTCGAGAACGCGTTCTTCGACGTGATCGACGTGACCGGGCTGCTGTTCTCGATCTTCTACATCCTCACCGCGCTGGCGGCCATGACGTACTACCGCAGGCGCATCGTCAGCAGCCCCTGGGACTTCGTGACCGTCGGCCTGCTCCCGCTCGGCGCGGCCGGCTTCCTGGGCTGGATCTTCGTCAAGTCGTTCGCCGCCGCGCCATGGTCCCAGCGCTGGTCGCTGATCGGCATCGTCATCGCCGGGCTGGTCCTGATGATCTGCGCGCGCTACATCCTGCGTTCCACGTTCTTCAGCATCCCGCGGGAGAGCGAGGTCCGCCCGCACCGGCGGACCGGCAAGCACTGACCGGGAATCGGCACTGACCGGAAACGGCCCTGAGGCGGACCTAGCCTCAGGGCCGTTCGCGCCCTGGCCCTGCTCCGCGGGCTATGACCCCGCGCCCTGGCGGCTGGTCGTCCGGTAGCGGCCGGGCGTGATGCCGCGGGCCCGGGTGAACGCGCGGTTGAAGGCGTACTCGGAGGTGTAGCCGAGGGACCTGGCGATGACGCCGACGGTGTCCTCGGTGTCCCGCAGTCGCCGCGCGGCCAGGTCCATCCGCCAGCGGGCCAGGTAGGCGGCCGGGGTGGCGCCCACGGCGGCCGGGAAGCGCCGGGCCAGGGTGGCGCGGGACACGCCAGTGGCCACGGCCAGCGAGCCGACGGTCCAGTCCCGGCCCGGCTGGCCGTGCAGGGCAGTGAGCGCGGGCCCGGCCACGGGATCGAGGAGCGCGCGGAGCCAGCAGCCGGCATCGGGTCCGGCCGGGCTGGTGTCGAGCCAGGCGCGCAGCATCTGGACCAGCAGGATGTCCACCACGCGGTTGAGCACCGCGGCCGTGCCCAGGCGCGGCTGGCCGACCTCGTGCGCGAGCAGCCGGAGGGTGGTGTCCAAGGCGGTGCTCGCCCGGCCCGCCGGGATGTGCAGGACCACCGGCAGCAGCGTCAGCAGCGGCAGGCTGACTGCTGGATCCTGCTGGTAGCGGGCGCACAGGATCCGCGTCTGGGCCGGTCCGGTGCCTAGCTGGAGTTCACCGCCGGCGGCGTGGCCCTGCTCGGCGGCGAGGCGGTCGAACGGCACCAGGCCCGTGCCGGGTGCGCTGGCCAGGGTGTGAGCCAGGCCGGTGGGCAGCAGGACGACATCGCCCGGCATGAGCCGGACCCCGGGGTGCCCGTCGAGGTACAGCCAGGCCGTACCCTCAGTGACGGCGTGGAACGCCGCGCCGGGCAGCGGGCTCAGCGTCACTCCCCAGGGCTCGACGGCGTTGAGGGTCGCCGCGATCGTTCCGCGCACCCCGGCCACCGCGAGCACCTCGGCGAGAGCATCCATCACCTTAAATTATTCATCATGAGACTTTAAAACAAGAAGATGAGCTTTTCGGGCATCGGAACAATCACTATATGGCGCATATGGTCAGAGCATCTGATTCCCGACCTCACCGAGATCCGACTGACGGAGAGATGCCTGCCATGAACCTCGAGAACAGCGTCGCCCTGGTTACCGGCGCGAACCGCGGCCTGGGCGCCCGCCTGGTGACCGAGCTCCTGCGCGCCGGGGCAGCCAAGGTCTACGCCGCCTCCCGCGGTACCGCCATAGCCGCCGCGGATCCCCGGGTGCACCCCCTGACGCTGGACATCACCGACCCGGCCAGCGTCGCAGCCGCCGCGGCCGCCGCCTCGGACGTGACCGTCCTGGTCAACAACGCCGGCGTGCTGGCCTTCGGCACCGCCCTCGACGGAGACCTGGCCTCCTTCGAGCGGGACCTGCGCACCAACTACCTGGGCACCCTGCGGACCACCCGGGCCTTCGTCCCCGTCCTGGAACGTAACGCGCCCGCCGCCGTGGTCAACGTGCTCACGCTCATCGCGCTGGCCCCGGTGGGCCCGATGGCCGGCTACAGCGCGTCCAAGGCCGCGGCCCACTCCATTACCCAGGCGCTGCGCGCCGAGCTTCGCGATCGCGGGATCACCGTGCTCGGCGCTTACCCGGGCGGCATCGATACCGACATGCTGGCCGGCGTCGAGGCGGAGAAGGCAGCGCCCGAGGTCGTGGCCGCCCGCATCGTCGCCGCCCTGGCGGCGGAGGAGACGGTCGTGTTTCCCGATGACGCCTCGGCGGGCGCCGGATCGGTCTACCTGTCCGACCCGCTCAAGCTGGAGCAGCTCCTCACCGGCTGAGAGGCACGCTACTGTCGGGAGACGGTGGACAGCTCATCCCCCCAGGCCGCGTCCTGGGACAAGGAGTACGCGGGCGGCCGGTACCGCGGCGAGCCTCCCGTCGCCTTCGTGGCGGATATCCTGGCGGCCGCCCGCCGGGCCGGCCTGACCAGCGGCCTGTATATCGGCTGCGGCAACGGCCGTAACTACGAGCCGCTGGTGCGCGGCGGACTGGACCTGACCGGCCTGGACATATCGGGCGTCGCGCTCAGGCAGCTGTCCGCCCGGATGCCCGGACGGCGGGGGTCGCTCGTCCACGGCGACTTGTCCACGCTGCCGGAGCCGGCGCGGTACGACATCGTGATCGGGATCCAGGTGTTCCAGCATGGTCACGCCGAGGCGGCGCACGCGCACCTGAAAGCCGCCCAGGACCGCGTCGCGCCGGGCGGCCTGATGGCCGTGCGGGTCAACGCGGCCGGCACGGACATCGCCTTCGCGCACCGGGTGACCGGCCGTCACGGCGACGGCTTCACCATCGAGTACCTCGACGGACCCAAGGCCGGGCTCGAGATCCACTTCTTCGGCGCAGCTGAACTCGGCGGCCTGTTCGCGGCCGGCTTCGAGCCGGTACTGCCGCCGCGCGCCCAGGTCACCTGGCGGCAGCCCCCGCGGGCCGGCCAGTGGACCCAGTGGGAAGGCATCTGGCGCCGGCCAGGGAGCACAGACGGGGGAGCGGGGTGCCGTTGACAGGGCGCGGCACCCCGCTCCTATGAGGCAGGCGTCTGCGGGGCAATAGCCGCACCGCGCACCCGCCCTATGGCCCCGTTCTGTCTCCAACGATGACGTAACCGCCCAAATCGGGTCAACTCGTTTTACCTCGGCTGGGTGAACACCCGGTCACGGGGGAATTACGAATGCTCAGCCAGCTCCCGGCGTCCCCGGCCAGCTCCCGGCGTCCCCGGCCAGCTCCCGGCGTTCCCGGCCAGCTCCCGGCGTTCCCGGCCAGCTCCCGGCGTTCCCGGCCAGCTCCCGGCGTTCCCGGCCAGCTCCCGGCGTTCCCGGCCAGCTCCCGGCGTTCCCGGCCAGCTCCCGGCGCTGCCGGCCGCCCACGCGCTGAAGGCGGCGAAGGCCTGGAGTGCGGCCTGCCGGGCGAGCTGGCTGTCTCGCTTGCCATGGACGTGCCGGTCGGCGAGCCGGCCCAGCTCGCGCCACATCGGCTGGGTGCGGTCGCCGTGCCCGTCGAGGAACCTGGCCGGCACCTGACCGAGGCGGGCCTCGATGTGACGCCGCAGCACCCGGCCGCCCAGGGTCGCCCCTTCGATGACGTACAGAGTCCCCCACACGGCACCGGGGCCGCCCCGCGCGCCCGCCGCACCCCGGCCGCCCAGCGCCGGCCACCCGGCGGCTTCGGGCAGTGCGATTGCGGGCCGGGCGATTTCGGGCAGTGCGATTTCGGGCCGGGACGTGCCGGTCACGCCGAGGTTGGTGAGATCCGCGGCCAGCGCGCCGAGCCGCTGCCGCGCCGGCCAGCCGACCGCCGGCGGCAGCTTCTGGTGACCCAGCCACCGTTCCGCAGGGGCCTGGAAACCCCACAGGACGCACAGCAAGGCCGCGTACCCGGCGAGGCTGTCCGGCTGCGCCAGCGGTGCCAGGCTCGCCTCGGCCCGCGCGTGCGCGGCCCGGGTGGCTTCCCGCAGTTCCATCCAGAGGAGCCCATGCCGCGGTCCCTGTGTCACCGCATCAGCATAACCGGCACGTTCGCATCAGGCACCAGCCGGAATAGCCTGGTCCCCAGGGCCGAGGCCGGGGCTCTGGGCCGAGGCCGGGACGGCGGTGCAGGAGGCGGCAATGGCGGAGGAACCCAAGTCCAGGCTGTCGGCGCGTGAGGTGGCTGCGGAGTACGCCACCGGTACCGTCTTCGACATCACCGAGTGCGCCCGCGAGCCGGTCCATCTGCTGGGCTCGGTGCAGTCTCACGGCGCGTTGCTCGCCCTGGCCGAACCGGGCCTGACCATCGTGATGGCCAGCGCGAATACCGTCGCGGTACTGGGAGTGGCGCCGGAGGCGCTGCTCGGCCTGCCGGTGGCCGACCTGCTCGGCGCCGAGCAGGCGCGGCACCTTCGCGAGGCCGCCGCCGAGAACAGCGAGAACAGCGAGAACAGCGAGAACAGCGAGAACAGCGAGAACAGCGAGAACAGCGAGAACAGCGTCGCCGCGATCGTGCCCGTCCAGCTCGAGGAGAGTGCGACGGGGGAGCAGCTCGAGGTCAGCGTGCACCGCGGCGACGGCCTGGTGATCTGCGAGTTCGAGCCGGCCGGCGACCAGCCGTTCCGGTTCTCGTCGTTCTACCCGGGCGTGCGCCGCGCGTTGCTGCAGCTGCAGGGCGCGCGGACGGTGACGGAGCTGTGCCAGGCCGCGGTCCGGCAGATGCGGGCCTTCACCGGCTACGACCGGGTGGTGGCCTACCGTTTCGACGGTGACGGGCCGGGCCAGGTGATCGCGGAGGACACCGCGCCGGGCTGGGAGCCGTGGCTGGGACTGTGGTTCCCGGCGATTGACGTGCCGCCGCAGGCGCGACGGCTGTACCTGCGGAACTGGATCCGGGTCATCGCCGACGTCGATGACCGCGGCGCGGCGCTGATCCCCCCGCTGCGGCCGGGCACGCAGCGGCCGCTGGACCTGTCCGGTTCGGTGCTGCGCACCGTGTCGGGCTACCACCTGGAATACCTGCGCAACATCGGCGTGCGCGGCTCGATGTCGGTATCGCTCATCAAGGACGGGCGGCTGTGGGGGCTGATCGCCTGCCACAGCGGCGGGCCCCGGCGGCTGAGCGCCGACCAGCGCGCCGCGTGCGAGATGTTCGGGATCGCGCTGTCGCTGCAGCTCGACAGCATCACCGATCGCCAGCGCGCGGCGCGTGAGGCCGAGGCCCAGCTGGTCCTGCGGCAGCTGGCCGCCGACGCCGACGCTATCGCGCCCGAACGGCTCGGCGAGCACCTCGTCGCGGACTCCGCCCGGCTGCGCGACCTGGTCGGCGCTGACGGCGTCTACCTGCGTCTCGGTGCCATGTCCTACGTATCTGGGCTGGTACCGGATATGCCGGGGCTGCCGGCCCTGCTGGCCCGCTTGCCCGCCCGGCCGCCCTCGGTGCCCGTCGGCCGGACCTGGTCGACGCAGCGCCTGGGCGAGGAACTCGGCGAGCTGGCCCATCTGGCCGGGGACTGCGCGGGCATGCTGCTGGTGCCGCTGGCCCCCGGCGGCGGCGTGCTGGCCTGGTTCCGCGGTGAGGTATCGCGCACGGTCCGGTGGGCCGCCGATCCCGAGCGCCCGGTAGTCACCGGCAGCCGGGGGCAGCGGCTGACCCCGCGCGGCTCCTCCTCGGTGTGGCAGGAAACCGTGCGCGGCCAGTGCCTGCCCTGGTCGGACCTGGACCACCACGTCGCCGGGGAAACCTACCGGGCCTTGCTCGAGATCGCGGCGCGGCGCGCCACGGCGCTGAGCCTTCCCGACGCCGAGCTCGCCATCCTCGCCGAGGAAGACTGCGCCGCGCTCGGCAACGTGACCACCAGACGGCTGAACACCATCCACGGGCTCGCCTTGCGCCTGGACGAGCTGCTGAACTCACTGCTGGAATACTCCTGGCTGGGCGGGGCCGACCCGCGCATGACGATGGTGTCGCTGGACGACGTACTCGACGACATCGAGGAGCTCCTCGGCACCATGTTCGCCGAGTCCGGTGTGCAGCTACATCGCCCCATGCGGCTGGGCGCCGTCTCCGGTGACCGCATCCGGCTGCAGGAAGTGCTGGTCAACCTGATCGGCAACGCGGTCACCCACGCGGTGGCCGACCCGCCGCGCTGGGTGGAGGTCGGCTATGAGGACGCCGTCCCGCCCGGCGCCGTCCAGCCGGTGCGCGCCTTTTACGTCCGCGACAACGGCATCCGGCCCGGGCCTGAGGGCGCCGGGCCTGCGGGCGCGGGGCTGACGATCAGCCGCCGCATCGTCGAACGCCACGGCGGGCGGCTGTGGGTTCGCTCAGTGCCGGAGCAGGGCACCACGTACTACTTCACCGTCTAGCGCCAGAACGGCCGGACCTCGATCTTGCCGAACGCGGCGACCGGATGCGCCGCGGCCACCTCCACGGCCTCCTCGAAGGTCGCGCACTCGAGCACGTCGTATCCGCAGATGACCTCCTTGGTCTCGGCGAACGGCCCGTCGCTGACCAGCACCTCGCCGTCACGGACCAGCACCGTCCTGGCCTCGCTCGGCGGCCGGAGCCGGTCACCGTCCAGCCGGATGCCGCGGGCGATCACGTCGTCGAGCCACGGGAAGCTGCCGGCGTTCCCGGCGTCCGACGCGTCCTCGGCCGCCGTGCTCCTCTCGAAGCCTTCTCGCTCGACGCAGACCAGCATCAGGAACTTCATGTGTTTCTCCCATCCTCGCAGCGGGGCGTTTACATCATCACGACGAACGAGCTTTCCGCAAGAAGACAGCCGGCCCGGCCGCCCGCCGCCCCGGGGACCCGCGCCCAGGCGGATCCCCGGGGAGCCGGGCCGTCAGCTCACGGCGGTGATCGCGAAGGCCGCCACCATGCTCAGCGCGGCGAGCACGGCGCCGGCCACCGCGACGGCCTCGCCGCGGAACGGGCGCCGGTCGCGTGCGTCGCGGGCCAGCGTCAGCGCGCCGATGGCGAAGACGGGCGGCAGCGCCAGCCAGAACACCGCGAGCGAGAGCACCGCCAAGATGCCTGGAGGTGACGCCATGACCACAGTGCGGGTCGTGCTGGCCGACGACCATCCGATGTACCGGTACGGCGTCGCCGCCGTGCTGGCCACCGCGGAGGAGATCGAGCTGGTCGGCGAGGCGCCCGACGGCCAGGCCCTGATCGCGCTGGTCGAGGCCGAACGTCCCGACGTCGTGCTCACCGACCTGGCCATGCCCGGCCTGGACGGCGCGGCCGCCTGCCGGCAGCTGCTGGCCCGGCAGCCGGACCTGGGCGTGCTCGTGCTTACCATGCACGCCGACGACGAGTCGCTGGTCTCGGCGCTGCGCGCCGGGGCCCGCGGCTACCTGGTCAAGGGCGCGGACAAGGCCGAGCTCATCCGGGCCATCCTGGCCGTCGCGGACGGCCAGGCGGTGTACGGCGCGCCGGTCGCCCGGCGGATCACCGAGCTGTTCGGCGCGGGCGCGGCCCGCCCGGCCCCGCCGTTCCCCGACCTGACCCCCCGGGAACGCGAGGTCTCGACCTGCTGGCCGGCGGCGCCCGCAATTCCGAGATCGCCCGGCAGCTCGGCATGACCGACAAGACGGTCCGCAACCACGTGTCGGCCATCTTGATGAAGCTGCAGGTGAACGACCGGACCGCCGCCGCCATCAAGGCCCGCGACGCGCGCTAGCCTCCCGCCCGCTCGGCCCGGTCTTCGTACCTAACGAACGGGGTTCGTGCACCCCCGGATGTACCAGCCCGTTCTCGTAGGCGAACACCACCGCCTGCATCCGGTCCCGCGGTTTGCGTTGACAACAACCCCGGCGCCGGCGAAGACTATCTGGTCATCGGCCCGTGCCTTGGGGGAGAAAATGGATAGATGGCCAATCGTATACATTCGCGGCTACGCCGGGCCGACGGCCGGGATAAATGCTCAGGTTGACGATCCGTTCTATGGCTTCAATAGCGGGTCCACGCATATCCGCGTGGCCGGCGACGGCGCCCCCGCTTTCTATCAGTTCGAGGGCCCGCTGGTCCGGTTGATGGGGGACGAGCAGTACAAGGTCTACGTCCGCGGCAGCCAGGAGCAGATCCTCGACGACCCGGATCAGCCCGCACTCGACCCGGCGTCGCTGTGGATCTACCGGTTCTATGATCAGGCCGCGACCACCTTCCAGGCGCCGCCGCACCAGAACCTCGCCGAGCGGCTGCTCACCTTGGGCCGCCAGAAGGTCACCGCCGACGGGTTCAATATCGAGGACGCGGCCGCGGGCCTGTACGACTTCATCCAGAAAATCCGGGCCCGGACGGGCGCGCCGAAAGTGTACGTGGTCGCCCATTCGATGGGCGGGCTCATAGCCCGCTGCATGATACAGAAGAAGTGCCAGCAAGATGGCCGCGTCGCGGCCCGGGACATCGTCGCCAGGCTCTACACATACGGCACCCCGCATGGCGGCATCAGGTCCGCGGGCGGCCTGGCCCAATGGATCGAGGCGACATTCAGCCCGGCCGGATCGAACATTTTCGCCCCCGAGAAGATGCAGGGCTATCTCGACCCGGGCAAGAATTTCGGCGACGACTGCGACCCGGGCTGGGATCCGCAGGTCGTGGACAACGCGCTGTTCCCCCTCGACGACATCTTCTGCCTCATCGGCACCGATCCGGCCGACTACGGCTGGGGGCCGCGCACGGTCATGGGCCCGCAGACCGACGGCCTGGTCCATATCGCCAACGCCTACGTGCGCGGGGGGCACCGGGCCTACGTCTACAAGTCCCACTCGGGCGCCTACGGCGAGGTCAACTCCGAGGAGGGGTACCAGAACCTGCGCCGGTTCCTGTTCGGCCGGTGGGCGGTGGAGGCGTCGCTGGCCGGCGTCCAGTTGCCGCAGGAGGCGGGCTCCTCGTTCCAGATGGACATGCGCCTGGCGATCCGCGGCCTGTCCGTGGTGATGAGCGAGCAGACCGCCGATCACTGGTGCCCCATCATGCTGGCCGACGGCGGCACCACGCTCCTGCGCACGTTCCTGCTCGACCCGGCCGATCACCCGGCCGACGTCGCCGTCGCCGACCGTCAGATGCGCTACACCATCACCCTGCGGCTTTTCCGGGTTCGCGAGGCCAACGGCATATTCGACTTCAAGAACTCCATCGAGCAGGTCCCGCTCTGGTCGGACGCGCTCATCATCGACGTCGATCCGAGCCCGGACAACACCACGCTGACCGCGCACGCCGTGTGGAACTCCGCCCTTCCCGGGGCCAGCCAGAATCCCGCCTCCCTCGCCGATCAGCTGCCCGCCGGCGCGGCCGGGCCGCTGACCTTCCAGCTCGACGGGCAGACCCTGGTCGCCTCGGTCGCCCTGCCCGGGACGGTCCGGGCGGCCGGCCTGCTGGGCGGCCAGGCCGGCCTGCGGCTGACCGTCAGCCCGCGGCCCGCCCAGTGAGCCCGGCGGCCAGGGCGGCGCACGCGCGCAGCGTGTCCAGCAGGTAGGCGGTGTTCTGCGGGTCGGGCCAGGACGACAGCTTGACCACCACGGTCCGCGCGGCGCGGTCCGCGTAGATCAGCTGGCCGTGGATGCCCAGGCAGACCAGCACCGGGCCGCCGGGTCCCGGGATGACCCAGAACTGGTTGCGGTACCAGCCGCCCGGCAGGACGACCTCGTTGTCGGTGACCGCGAAGGCCTCGCGGACCCCTGGTCCGGGGGTGCGGGTGCCGGCCAGCCAGGCCTCCGGGACGACCGGGTACCCCCGGGCCCGGCCGTCGTCCGCGAGCATCTGCCCGAACCTGGCCAGGTCGCGCGCGGTGGCCGAGATGCCGCCGTCGTGGATGGCCGAGCCCAGCGGATCGCAGGTGATCTCGGCGTCCCGCTCGGCCCCGATCGGCTGCCAGATGAGGGCCGAGACGAGGTCGGCCATCCGGGTGCCGCTGGCCCGCTCGCACGCCCAGCCCAGCATGTCGGTGTCGGCCGACCGGTAGCAGAACTCGCCGCCGTGCGGGCCGGCCTGGCCCAGGGTGACCAGGTACGGGTACGCGCCTTCGGGGTCGCCGGGCCGCGCCGGGCGCCAGCCCATGGAACGCTCCATCACGCGGACCTCGGCGTCCGGGGCGGTGTAGGTCTCGCGGAAGGCGACCCCGGTACGCATGTCGAGCAGGTTGCGGATGGTGGCCCCGGCGTACCCCGAGGATCCGGCCTCCGGCACGTAGGCGGTCACCGGCGCGCCGGGATCGAGCAGCCCCCGGCCGGCCAGCACTCCCGCCACGCAGCCGACGATCGACTTGGACACCGACATGAGCAGGTGCGGTGTGGAGGCGGTCATGCCCGCGTGGTACCGCTCGGCCGCCAGCTGCCCGTCGTGCAGCACCACCAGCGCGTCGGTGTACGTCCCGGCGAACACCTCCGCCGCCGTCGCCGTGCTGCCGTCGAGCCGCCAGACCGGCGGGTCGGGCAGCGGCCCGGGTGCGGCGGGCAGCGGCGCGGGCCTGCCCGGGCCCGCAGGCCCGGCCGGGATCGGCTGGCTGGGAATGAGCTCGCGCATGTGCCGGAAAGCCCACCGGCTGAACGGGGGATCCTGCCAGTTGGCCAGCGTGACCCGCGTTTCCGGGGGCGGCGGGAAGCCGGCCATGAGCTCGCTGCCGGCCGCGGAGGGCGCGCTGTCGCGCGGTGCGGCCTGGGCCGCGCCTTCGTGAGTCATGGTGCGCACCCTAACCGAACACAGGCACCGGAAACCGTGATCTAGGATTCGGCTTATGTCGCAGGAGGCGGGTCCCGAAGTTCAGGGCGTGCCGGTCACGGCAGGCAACTGGCAGGACCCGCCCGTGAACCGCTGGGCGTACTGGCACGTCGGCGACATCCTGCCCACCTACCGCGTGTCCCGCGGCGACGGCCAGCCCCGCGAGCTGCCCGCCGCGCCCTCTGCCGGCGGGCCCGGCCTGCTCGCGGTCCCGGTGACCCGCGCGGACCTGTCCGCCAGCACCGTCGGCGAGGTACTCGACGACACCTTCACCGACGCCTACCTGGTGCTGCAGGACGGCGAGCTCGTCACCGAGTGGTACGGTCCGCTGGGCGCCCCGGACCGGCCGCACGCGCTGATGTCGGTGTCCAAGTCCGTGGTGGGCTGCGTGGCCGCCGTGCTCATCGACCGCGGCCAGCTCGACCCCGACCGCGAGATCACCGCCTATGTGCCCGAACTGGCCGCCAGCGGCTACGCCGGCGCCCTGGTGCGGCACGTCCTGGACATGCGCAGCGGGGTCAGGTTCCTGGAGGAGTACGCCAACCCGGAGTCGGACATCCGGCGGCTCGACGAGTGGATCGGCTGGCAGCCCGGCGGCGACGACGGCGAGCCTCGCGGTCTTTACCGCTTCCTGGCCACCCTGCAGGCCGAG